>Ga0164296_1000626_pt1 | contig 41167 bp, 15 predicted proteins | sample GEODES057metaG_FD_113533 | JGI IMG/M metagenome (GOLD analysis project Ga0164296, IMG submission 113533) | Dystrophic lake water microbial communities from Trout Bog Lake, Wisconsin, USA - GEODES057 metaG | ecosystem: Environmental > Aquatic > Freshwater > Lake | place: USA: Trout Bog Lake...
AGATTATGATGACAATGACCAGTTGTTTTATGCTACAAAACTTATATTGAATGCAATCGGAAACATATTATTCATTGACTTTAAAAGAAAAATAAACATCACTTAATTTTGACAGAGTACTTAGATAAAAATATAAGAAATTGAAAATAAACATAATAATGGTTGGACATCTCTAAATGCAAAAACTTCTGATATAAGAATTACTAAACTAGACAAGAACAATGAGCACAACAATTTGACTCTACTTGCTTTTTGAAACAAAAAAACACAACTAAAAATAAAAAAAGTGTGAAATACATAACATACAACTGTAATGAGAACGCCATATCCTTCACCCGGATAGTATTCCCAAAACAACCATTTAATTGTATGAGGAAAAAAGTAAAATAGATTAAATAAAATTATACCAATGGGATAAATATATTTTTCAAAGAAAGAAATACTCTTTTGAAACTTAAGCATATGCGGTTATGTTTTTTTAACTTTCTTTGGTAAATGATTATTCTTCATCAACTTAACCAATACAATCATATTCTCTTCAATCTACTGTCTCACAAATATATCGTTTCCCCCCTTATTGATGTTTGTAAGCAAAACTCAATAATGTGTAAACCACAACTACCTGCAAAGTCGTCAAGTATGACGAGTTTAACTGCAAGTGAGGCAACCTTGCAGTCAACTTAACTATCCTATCAAAAAGCAGCCTTGATTTAATAAATTACAATTAAAATACTTTACAAATTAGCTGATGAGGTGATAATATCACTTTTCTTAATAGCTAACCACTAACAACTAAATAATATTTACTTCCCGCTCCAATTCTACCCCAAACTTTTCCTTCACGGATTGGATTATTTCAGTTGATAAATCGAGAATTTCCTCCCCTTTTGCTTTGCCGTAGTTTACCAATACCAATGCTTGCTTTGCATGACATCCTGCATCGCCTTTTCTAAATCCTTTCCAGCCACATTGTTCTATCAACCACCCTGCGGCAAGTTTATAATGCAATTCATCAACCTTATAGGCTACCACATTTGGATAACTCTCCAATATTGCTTGCCATGTTTCTTTAGACACCTGCGGGTTTTTGAAGAAACTACCTGCATTACCAATTTCTTTTGGATTAGGCAATTTGCTTGTACGGATATTGATTACAGCCTGAGAAATGTTTTTTATCGTCACTTCCTTCGCCCCCATCCTTTCCAATTCAATATTTATTGCCCCATAAGAAGTATTGAACACAGGATGTTTCTTCAGCTTATAAGTAACATTCAGAATGATATACTTTCCCTTCAATTCATTCTTAAAAACACTTTCCCTGTAGCCAAACTTACAATCATCAATACTAAACTTATCAATTGAACCTTCGTTTATGTTATATGCCTCCAACTCATAAAACACATCTTTTAGTTCCACCCCATAAGCACCAATATTCTGCATCGGGCTTGCGCCTACGTTCCCTGGAATCAAGCTTAGGTTCTCCAGTCCTACATAATTATTTGCAATGCAATATTCAACGAGGTTGTGCCAAATTTCCCCAGCAGCAGCCTTTACATAATAATGGTCGTTATCTTCATTAAGTAACTCAATTCCCTTCAACTCATTTTTTAAAACTAATCCTTCCACATCATTTGTCAGCAGTATGTTGCTCCCTCCTCCTAATATCATCAATGGCAAGGTTTTATTAAGGGATGATTGATGTTTTTTATACTCCAACAAGGTCTTCAACTCTTCAATATTACTAAAACTAGCAAAGAATTGTGCCTTTGCATCAATCCCAAACGTATTATATGGCAATAAAGAAGTACTTTGCTGAACTTTCATTGAGCAAAATAAAGTATTATGGACAAACAAACAGCAGTAATAATTGGCGCAACGGGTTTAATAGGTAGTTTATTGGTAGAAACCCTACTAAACGATGATAGTTTTGAGAAAATAAGGGTGTTGGTGAGAAGACCATATGAAAAACAACATCCCAGACTAGAAGTTTGTGTGCTTGACTTTAGTAACCTCGATGACTTTGCAAATAAATTGGGAAAAGGAGATTCTATCTTTTGTTGTATTGGCACCACACAGAAGAAAGTAAGTGGAGATAAAGCGGCTTATAGGAAAATTGATTACGACATTGCAGTGAATGCAGCAATTTTAGGAAAGGAAGCGGGCTTTACTAAATATCTATTGGTATCGTCTCTAGGTGCCGACGCTAACGCAAAAGGATTTTACCTGAAACTAAAAGGCGAAGTAGAAACCAAGATTGCTTCTATTGGATTTGCAAGCTTTCACATATTTCGTCCTTCCTTTCTACTTGGATCGAGAAGTGAAGTGAGAATCGGGGAGAGCATTATGAAAGTAATTTTCAAGGGATTATCCAATTTGTTTTTCGGTGGCTGGACAAAATACAAAGCAATTGAGGCAAAGACTGTTGCAAATGCGATGGCACAAGCGGCAAAAGAGAATTTTGCAGGGCAAAAGATTTATCATTACGATGAAATGAAAGCCTTAATGACCATTTAACTTTCCATCAAATCCCTCAATGCACCTTCAACGTTTGGAAATTTAAAATCAAAACCCGTAGATTTTATTTTATGGTCATTTACTGTGGTGCTTTTTAATACTTCTACACTCATCTCCCCTAGCATTATTTTTAATATAAAAGCAGGTACACGCAAGGAGATAAAGGAATTACCTTTTATAAGCTTAGCAAGCGTCAATGTCAATTCCTTATTGGTTTCGGGAACGGGCGCAACGGCATTATAAGCCCCAATGATGTTTTTATTTTCGATGCTGTAAGCAAACATCCTGCATAAATCCTCCACATGTATCCAACTGATTATTTGTTTTCCAGTGCCAAGTATAGCAGCTAATTTTCTTTTCAACGGCTTTGCAAATTCCACCAATGCACCACCTTTATTACTCAAAACAATTCCTATTCTCAACTTAACCAAACGTATTCCCAACTTAGTAACTGGCTCAATACTTTCTTCCCAAAGTCTGCAAGTTTCGCCCAAGAAGGTTTTATCGGCAGGGGCATCTTCCGTGAATCCTTTTTGTAGGCTCTCTTTTGTATCAGGACCATACCATCCAATCGCAGATGCATTCACTACACATTTCACTTTATTGGGTATGGTTTCCAATGCTTTTACAATAGTGGTACCAGCTTTTGTGCGGCTTTCCACAATCTCCTGCTTCCTGGCTTTCGTCCATCTTTTTTCCGCAACTCCTGCACCAGCAAGGTTTATTATAAAGTCTGCCCTTTTAAATGCCTCAACATCAATCGTTTGTTTTTCCACATCCCAGAGTGCATAGCTGATACAAGCGTGCCGTCTTGCAATCACTTTTTTGCGGCTCACAATTATCACATCATAACCTTTTACCACCAACAATTCGGTAAGATGCTTGCCCACCATTCCTGTTCCACCCGTAATCAAAACTGTTTCCATAGAGTAAAAATAAGGAATGCCCTGAACAATACTAACAACAGCCGCAAATATCATTTGTTAAAAGAAAATACAATGCACGATTATTTCAAGCTCATAAAAATGATTAAGAAGTGATTCTAATTATGTGAAAAGGCATTTATTTACTCGATAGTTGATTAAATTAAGTCTTAAATGCTGTCCATTTTCTTCTGTAACCGTTACCGCTTATTTGATTATTCGTTATAAAACTTCTGTTATTTCTTCTTAAAAACCCTTTATTGTGTATAACACGTCGGGAATCTTGTATAACACTTCGGGAATGCTGTATAACACGTCGGGAATCTTGTATAACACATCGGGAATCTTGTATAACACATCGGGAATGCTGTATAACACGTCGGGAATGCTGTATTACACATCGGGAATGCTGTATAGCACGTCGGGAATGCTGTATAGCACGTCGGGAATGCTGTATAGCACGTCGGGAATGCTGTATAGCACATCGGGAATGCTGTATAACACGTCGGGAATGCTGTATAGCACGTCGGGAATGCTGTATAGCACATCGGGAATGCTGTATAACACATCGGGAATGCTGTATAACACGAAAAAGATGTTTTTAGGTGTGTAAAAAAAACTCGTTGGATATCTTTAGCTTTACGAAATGGGGCGTTTTGTGGGGCAAATTGTATTATTGGGATAATTTAAGGTTGCATTTGTGAGGTTGGGTTTGTAGGAACCGATGTGGTTAAAAGGTATTTTACCAATTTACTTGCCCTCGACAGGCGCAGGCTGACACGCTTTATTTTTGGGAAGTTTATTTGCACTGTACATTTATTGAGTTTAATTTTATTGAATGGGAGTTTTGTTTGGGAGAATTGCTCATCTTTACAGGGTTGCAAGAAAAACCCAGATAATCGCATAAAATATGACAACATACACAGAAAAATTAGAGAAACTTAAAATTGCAAACCCTACACTTCGTGATTGTTTTGATCCGTCAAGTTCTGAATTTTCTGACACGACAATGGAAGAGAAAATCAAAACCTTACAAAAAGTAATTGCAAATGGTTTTCTATTAGAACAACTCACAAATGATTATTGCAGATTTTATGAGAAGCTTAATAAATCTTATGTTGCCAAGGACTTACATCAGGGGCTTAAAGCATTAATAAACCACTTACTTGAGAAACATACTTCGTTCAAATTAAGATTTATTGACAACTATTCAAACGAAGAACTTGTACTAGTCCTGAAGATGCTTTTAGATGATACAAACCTTTATCCTTTAGAGGTAAAAAGTATTTTTTACAGGCATCTAGTTGACAAAAGAAAGAAATATGAATACAAAGATTCTGAAATTGTAAATCCCTCAGAACTAAATATTCCTAATGACGAACACTTGAATGCTTGGGCTTATTGGCACGGTAACCTTAATGCTGAGATATTACTAATTGGACAAGACTTTGGAGGCTATGATTACTATCTAAATAACAATGGCAAAGACGACCCAAAAAATCCGACAAACTTGAATTTATCTTCCCTTTTCAGAGAACTAGGAATTGAACTTGGAACATCGGATAAACCCAATCTTGATACTAAACTTTATTTTACAAATGCAGTTTTGGGTGCTAAGAAAGGTGGTATGGCTGCACCAATCAAAAAAGCTTGGTATGCAGATACAGCAAAAAAGTTTATAAAACCTATAATTCAACTTATAGAACCTAAAATAATAATTGCTATGGGTTCAAAAGCATATGAAGTCGTTGCTAAAATCTATTCGCTTGACTCAACACCAATGAAAATACTTGTTGAAACAAACCCAATTTTATTGTCAGATAACAAGAAACTTTTTGTGGTTTATCATTGCTCAAGCTTAGGTATTGCTAATAGAAAATTTAGTAAGCAGCTTGAAGATTGGCAAAAAATAAAACCATTTATTAATTAAATCTAAATACAATGCTTCGACTTACAATTATTTTCCTTTGCACTTTTCTTTTAAGTTGTAACACCTTGACAGAAGGCAGTAAGCCACTCAAAAAGGCTTTGCAAATGACAACTACCAATTTAATAGGCAAACAATATTCAATGCAAGATCAAGAATATTTAGAATTACATTATGACAGAAAGTATTCTGACTCAGGATCAAAATTTATTACAACATATCAAACATATAATCCCAATTCTGGTGAAGCTATTCATAAAATCACAGTAGTTTATGATACTGTGTCTCAAGAAATAAAAGTAAATGTAAAAGCGGTTTTCGGTGGTGTATTTGCACCAGACGATTTAAACTATAAACTTAAAGTAACTAATGAATTTAAAACGTTAGAGTCTTGGGGACACGAAGGTTTTTACAGAAAGATGGTAGGGACAGGTGTTCCTTATGAAACACTTGTTCAATTTGCGACTGAAGATTTCACTTATATAAATCTACTCGAAGTAATGTCAGAAGATAATGGGGGAAAGAGATATTGGTATTTTCTTGATGAGCCTATTAAAGATACAACCTCCAAAGAATAAATCATTTTTAAATTTAAGCCTATCTAGTCAATTTGTTACCAATGCAGTTTATGAATGTTAGGGGAAACGCAGTTGGTTGGGCTATGGTTTTATAAGCTTTACTATTGCCAATATGCCTCCTAGGATTGCTAGTATTTGTACTAGACTTGTCCAGAACAATGCCTTATACATTTGGATTTCCAAGCGGTGTATTTCATCTTTTACAAAAGGCTGGGTGGCTACTTGTCTTAGTTTTTGTTCTACCTCTGTTTCTATTACTTCCTCAACGGATTTTACAAACTCAATCGCTTTTATTTCAGGCAGTTGCAGGTCATTTCTTAAAATCTCATATAACTTAGTATTTAATGTGGACATTGTGTAAAAGTACGTCACTTTGCTAGTATAAGGGAATAAACTATTATTGGTAATAGTATTAACCAGTCAGCAATACTGCTTGTGAATGTTAAAGGAAGTGCAGTTGGCTGGGTTGCTGCGTTGAGTTGTTTTGATGGGATGCCTGTTGGCATTGGAGGGATTGCATTTCACGCAATAAGACGGATTACTATGACCTTCAGCATTCAAACTGTTCATGTTGCAACATTCAACACAGTATTTGCAACGAACCCCATTAAACTCCTTTCAGATTACAAGTCTATCTTGCGACATTATTAAATTAACCACTAAGGTCACAATGGTTTGCACGAAGAGACACAAAGAATTAACGCATAGTGTCCCTTGTGTTTCTTGCCTTAGTATTCTTTGTGGTAAAGTTTTTTTATTTATTAGTTAAACTCTAACGATGGTTTTTATTACACTTCGCAGATTGCTTATCTGCACACTTTTTTCTCTTGTTTTATTTCATCTTGATGCTACTGCACAGACACACACCTACTACCAAGAACCTACTTGGAAGCCTAGGGCTGTATTGCCATACGATGATGCCATCAACAATGATTTTTGGCCTAAATCGCCGGAGGTAAAGCTTACTTATAACGACCCTACATTTGATAAAAGCCGCTTGAGTGAAGTACCAGCACCGGGCATCTATCCACGTGTGTTGCTTACGCCAAAAGATGTGGAAGCTATTAGAAATAAAGTAGCATTGGGTGACAAAGCTCCACTTGCTTTTAGGAGTATGTGGCAACGTGTAACGAATAGCAAAAGTGCTTTTTATGCGTTGGTAACAAAGGATGATGCACTAGGGAAACAACTAGCAAAGGAGTTGGTGGCTAAGATAAAAAGCCTCGACCCGAAGATTACTGCATTGGACAAACAAGCGGACAGGGACAATCTTTGGGCGGCAGAAAGGTCGGTAGTGGCATCTGGCAATCCCGACCCTCCGAGTGAGATATGGGATTTGTTGGACTATGATTACCTGCACGACTGGATGACACCCGAAGAACAACAAGCTGCCAACGATATTATTGCCCGCATCTGCAAGCATCGTATCTCTAATTTCTTGATGGTTCCAGACCATTATATGATTAATAACCATGAGGGTTTTGGGATGGAATATATACGGTTGATGCTGTTGATAGAAGGTCAGAAAGGATTTGACCAGAAGCTGTTTGACCTAGCTTGTCACAAGGCAAACGCTATGTTGAGTTGGTATTTAGATAAGGACGGCATGTGTTATGAATCTATCAAAGGTTGGTTGAATATTGCAGCCTTTACAGCCGTTGGGTTAAGACAAAGGAATCTGTTGATGCACGACCACCTGCAAGCCAAGATGTATTTCTTTAGGGCAGCCATCCGTTGGGAAGATGGTGTTTGGCATATACGTGATGAGATGCGTGCCTCGGCTTTTCACGTAATCTGGATGATGCACTATTATCATCCAAAAGATGAATACATAGATTTCTTGTATCAATCCACCTTTTCTACTCATCCTTTCCTGACAGACCCTAATGCTAAATGGCCTAACCCGGTTGGTATTTGCAATGAATTATTGCTGTTATATGCCGATGATGGGATTGTGAATAATGGTAAAAAGATTGATTGGACGGATCAGGACAACATAAACCGCTTGCACCTACCTACTACTTGGCAAGATAGTATGCGTGGCTATGTGGATGTGCGCAATAGCTGGAAGAAAGAAGATTTGCACGTAGGATTTGTGTGTAAGCAAGACTTCTTCTATGGCGGACATGAAGGTTCTGAAAACAATAGGCTTACCCTTTGGAAAGATGGGGTGAACTGGATTCAGGACAATAATATGTTGGCTACCAAGGCTACTTTCTTGCAGAATATGCTCACCATTGATGGCAAGGGTTGTCATTGGCCACCTGCGCCCGGTACTTGGTTGGGCATCCACGAAACAGCAACTGGCGTAGTAGCAGTTGGTGATGGCAAGAATGGGTATTCGTTTTATAAAAGTATGCAGGTGCATCCATTGGCTTTTCCTTCGGCAAAGCTTCCTTACTATGCACCGTTTGCAGAAGGGAATTTCGATTTGGATAGGAACATACAGGTTGCTTTTCATCCAGGGACTATCCGTTATACGGATGGATTTGCACACACAGATTATGGGCCTTGGAGTGGAGAGACAAGATTGGTAGAAGGCTACAGACCGTGGAATACAATGGAGCAAGCCTACAGAACGGTACAGGTTGCAAAAGGCGATAATCCATACGTATTAGTAATTGACGACGCTAAGAAAGATAACCAGTTGCACCAGTTCGATTGGAATATATCTGTGCCTGTTGATGCCGTGTTAGCAGATGTATCTACTCCCGAAGTACAGTTTCAGAATACAGAACCATCCGACAATAGAATGGATGATATTGTGTTGGCAAAGGGAGACATTGCAAAAGATGCCAAGACTGGTAAGTTATTATTGAAGAAAGGCGATCCACTCTGTTTGATACGGGTATTGTGGCGCAAGACAGACTATGGGTTCCCTGTACCTAAGCTAGAGAAGTTTGAGGGATATGCATTGGTCACTATCCCCGCAAGAGCGGTATCGCCAGAGTTTAAAGTATTAGTTTATCCGTATAAATACGGAGAGGAAGTCCCTAAAACAACGTGGAACAGGGACAGAACTCAATTAACGGTAGAGTTTAAGAACCAGAAGGACGTTTATAACTTTAGTACCACCGATGGCGGACGTACCGTATTTGAATTAAAAAGAAATGGGAAGGAAGCAGCTACTAGCAAGGCTAAACCAGCAAGACCAAACCTGATTGTAAGAGGCGAAACCTTTAATCAGAATGATTTGCGCTACACTCGCAATGCAGACAAAGTACCTACCTATCTGGTTTGTGATAGTCTGCATATTCAATTACAACGAGTTGCTGCCCCTGCACAAATCCATTATACATTGGATGGTACAGAGCCTACTGCTGCTTCTCCTTTGTATGAAAGAGATATTGTGGTAAAGAATACTTGCACCCTCAAAGCAAAAACCATAGACCCAACTTGGGAAGCAGGTGCAAAAGAGAGTGAAACGTTCACGGCAAAGTTTGTTGCGACTCCTGCTGAGCAACCTATGGCACAAGAACCAAAAGGTACTAAAGGTGCTTTATTAGCAAGGGTTTACGAGATTAATACTAAGCTATATAATGATAAAGGCTTCTTCGATGCCAAAAGAATAATGATGCCTGACGTAGCTAAGGAAAAGCCAATAATGACTACTGCTACTAATGGTTTTGTGTTGCCGGAGGTTACCCCAACTCATCCACTAGAAGAGCAATGCAAGGGCTTCTATCGCTTTAGTGGTTATTTCTTTGCAAAGGAGAAAGGTGTTTATACGTTTGATATAAATTCTTGTGGACCTGTATTATTCGAGTTAGGTAAGCAAACCGTCATAGAAGCTACAGGTGTATTTCACCAAAACCAAGCACACCGTAAGGGGGAAGCTTCTTTTGATAAGGGTTGGCATTACCTGAACTTAGTCGTTTGTGACCCTTTGTTCTGGAATATTAATAGTCTCGACCCAATGCCTTTGGAGGTTACTTATGCAATTAATGGTGGAGAATATCAATCTGTAAAAGATGAAGAATTAAAATATAATAATGATTTAAATGATGGAAATGATAAGAATGATGTTTTATCTTCTATTCCATCTAGTAAAGAATTAACAGCATTATCCAATGTTCCTCTACTAGAACCTGGTCTTGATTTAGCTATATATGACCGTTCTGGTAAGCGTCGTGACAATGATTTCTTGGATATTGATGATGGTACACCCATTCATAGTGAGCGTACTAACCTAATGGAAGCAACTAGTAGTCGCAATACAGTAAGGGTGTATAATGGTTATTTCTATGCACCAATAGATGGAAACTATTCTTTCAAACTACCCATGCGTAATGGAGAGTCGGGGCCATTGGGTGCGTTGCAAGCTAGTTGCCAGAATCAACTTAGGATAGATAATGATGTTATTGCACAAAGGGGCGTTTATGGTCGTTATCTGAATGGCAAGGTAGCTTTAGCGCAAGGCTGGCATACGATTTCTCTTCGTTATGGGCCTAGTGAACCTACTTGCAAAGTTGTATTCCCTGATGGACAAACGGTTGATTTGAATGGAGAAAATCTTTCCAGACCGTCTTTGGTTTCTATCCTCCCCGAAGGAAAACCTACTGCCCTTACTTTGTATGAAATATATAACCCTGCAAAGTTTGCGTTAGACTTCAAGGGAGATAAGAAAGCGGAGATTCATTATACATTGGATGGTACAGTGCCAAGTGCAAGTTCGCCTATTTATACAGCACCGTTTACTGTGAATAACACTACTACTATCAATGCCTCGGTATTTAGTGATGGAAAAGCGGTTACACTACCTGCTAAGATGGAAGTTAAGTTGGTTAAACTACCAGAAGCAGGTTCTATGGGGCAGTTAACATTTGACAAATGGGACGGACACAGTACAGATTACCCAGTTGACGGACGGTACAAAATATGGTTAACGCCTGGCACAACACTAGCACAAGGGATGCATGGCAATAAAGCTTTCTCCACGCAGGGAATTGTAATAAATCCAAATAGTAGTGTCGATGCAAATGTTTCCCACAATGTTACAAAGGGCGGGTTCAAGATGTATGAAATGAGGATGCGGGATAATGCCCTCACCATTGGCGTATGGTTTAAAACAGATACGTTAACAGGTAAAATATTTACTAGGGAAGGTGGCAGTGCATTTGGCAAAACGATAAAAACAGTTTCTTGTGTTTTCAATAACGGCACTTTACGCGTAGAACCAAACCGTATAATGTCTGGTAAGATAGTCAAGGGTGAGTGGCAGTTTGTGTTGGTCACCGCCGATGAGAAGTCGATGGCTGTTTACCTAAACGGAACACAGGTAGGCACAAGCATTGGCACGAAAGACATCACTACCGATGCCCTTGATTTCTTTGTGGGCACACCTGCGATTATAGATAACCTGCAAATATTCGATAGGTTATTACAACCCGATGAAGTAAAAAGACTGTACGAAGCGGGTAAGAAGTAATAAACAAAAAGGACTTCAATAATATTATTGAAGTCCTTTAGAAATTAAAAACGGGGGTTGTTTTTAAGTTTAATCAGTAAAGTTGATAGCGAATATTAGTCGCCAAGAACTTTACTGCCATTCATTATGACAAGTAGAAAGAATAATTAAAATCAATCAGGTATTAGTCTGTGCACCTGATATCACAACCATTTGCAGATGGTTTTCCAACAAACTCTTCGGTATATCCATCATAAACCGGAAGGCAAAACACATTGAACTTGTAATAATGATGTATTACCAGTTGGCTGTTTTTGCAGCAAGAGAAATCCTTTGCATTGTCATATCTAATTCCAAAGAAACTAGAGTAAGAAGTGTTTAGACATACCATTAGTGCTACGCCTGCAACCATTGCTGTTTTTTGTAACGAAGCGAAATTTAATAGCATAATTTAAAAATTTAACGGGTTAACAAATAAAAATCAAGTACGGATTATTCAATTTCAATGCACTTTTTTATGCCTTAAAATCTGATACAAAGGTGGCAAGGGTTGATTAAAGCAATGGTAGTTTTAGTTGTTATGTTTGTGTAGTAGATTACTACATTTTCATTAAGGGATTGTAATGACAAACGATAGTAAAAGGCAATAAAGAAGTTGCTGTTTTTATTACAATCCAATGGTATTACTTCCATCATTTGGAGTTACTCTCTAATAAAACAAAGGTTTAATCAAAAAAAGTTGTCTTATTGTAGCTATTGCATTCATTAATCATATTTTTGCAGCCAATGAAATTTCTTAGGTCAGTCATATTGATATCATTGATGATGGTTTTCTGCTTCCAGCAGTGGGTTGTCATCCTTGTTTTTAATTGCAACCAGAAATACATTGCCGAAAACTTGTGCGTTAATAGAAAGAAACCACACAGTTGCTGTCAAGGTAAATGTTGCCTGAACAAAGCCCTTCAAAAGAATACCGATAATAGTACCGAAGCAAAAGCCCCTATCAAATACAAGGTAGAAGTATTTACAAATAAATATGCTTCTGTTTCTTACAATAGAACATTGGTTATCATAGAAAATCCTTTATGCGCCAAAGACCAAAACTTTAATCTTCAAGAACATCTAAGTTCCTCTTTCCATCCCCCAGATTTGTTTGTTTAGGATTACTCTTTTTATTTCTTCTTGTTTATTCAGTGCTTTTCAGATACTCTGTGGCAATTATTTATTTTTTATTGCCACAGAGGCTCTGAGGAAGGCAAGGAATACAAGTATTTATTCAAACAAATTAATTGATCATGTACAAGAAAATAATTTTCTTTATACTCATTTCATTATTTATTACCCATCAACTAAATGCGCAATCACTGAGTGGCACAGTCATCAACGATTCAACTCACCAGCCAGTAGAAGGTGCATCGGTTTATTTACCACAACTAAAATTAGGTTCGGTAACAGATGCAAAAGGCAATTACAAAATAACTTCCATACCAAAAGGAACTTACGAAATTGAAGTATCAAGTGTAGGATACGCCACCCTAACCAAACAATTAAGCATAAATGAGGCTTTGACTCTAGACTTCACATTATCAGAATCTGCTACTAACTTATGTGGCGTAATCTGTACCTGCTTGGGCAATGAAACAGTGGTAAAACGTGCGCCGATACCTGTAACAGTAGTGTCGCACGATATGATTTTGGAAGGATTGAACAACACAGTCATTGATGCAATATCCAAACAACCAGGCGTTAACGCAACAACAGAAGGTCCCGGCACCACCAAACCGCAAATAAATGGGTTGGGTTTTGACCGTGTATTGGTGCTTACGGATGGGTTGAGGCAAGAGGATTTCCAATGGGGTGATGACCATGGCATATTGATAGACCCTTATGCCGTTTATGATGCCGAGGTTATCAGAGGTCCAGCTTCTTTGCAATATGGGGCAAGTGCCGAGGCGGGTGTTATCAGTTTCAAGTCGCAACCCTTTGCTGAAAGTGGCACCATTCAAGGTAGTTACTTGTCCGAATATCACACCAACAATGGCTACATCGGTAATTCATTCAACATTGGGGGCAACAAGAATGGTTTGGTATGGAGTTTTAGGGCAAGCAGTGAATTGGCGCACGACTATCAAAACCCGAAGGATGGCTATGTATGGGGAAGTGCATGGCAGCAAGAAAATGGACGATTTGTTATTGGTATAAATAAATCTTGGGGCTTTTCACGTCTTACCATCAGTGCTTTGCACAGGCGCATACAAGTTCCTGATGGCAACAGGGACAGTGCAGGAAATTTTATGTTTGATTCCCCATTGGCAAATGGGCAGATATACCCTAACCACTCCAATTTCACATCTTACGACCCAAGCATACCTAGCGACAAAATCTTGAATGAATATCAGTCTTGGTGGCAGAATAGTTTTAATGTGGGTAAAGGAAATCTTGGGGTTGATATTGGCTTCACCCAAAGCGTTCACCACGACATAGATACAGGCACAGTGGGGGCTTGTAACATATTGGTAAATGATATTCCTTATTCAATAAAGTATCAGTTGGAAAACGAGGATGCAGGTTTTAAGTTAACCACAGGCATTAATGGTACTTATGAATTTCAACACAATATGGCTGCCCCGCCCCTACCTTACAGTCCCGATTATGAAATACCAGACTATAATAACTTCCAGATTGGTGGTTATGGGGTAATAGAAAAACAATTTGACAAGCTAACCCTTAGTGGTGGTTTGCGTTATGATGTATCCAATTTTGTGGGTAAAGGGATGTTGCTGGATTCTACTGGAAGAATTACTGATGCTAATAATCCTAATGCAGCAGTTCAGTTTACGCCATTCAACAACACCTATACCGGTTTTTCTGGAAGTATTGGTGCCACCTATCAACTGGACGATAACAATTACCTCAAACTAAATGTATCAAGGAGTTTTCGTGCGCCAGCCATCAATGAATTGACGAGCAATGGACAGAATATCGGCAGTAATGCAGTGCAATTAGGAAACATCAATCTGAAGGCTGAACAAGGTTACCAAGTAGATGTTGCCTATGGATATGATGGGAAGGACATCAGTTTTGAAGCCGATGGATTCTACAACCATATCAATAATTTCATCTTCGGGGATAGAACAAATGCCATTGATTCCTCTAGCGGATTACCCATCTATCAGTTTCTTTCCACCAATGTTGCCATCCTTACGGGCGTATCTGGCTATTTGAATATTCATCCCAAAGCCACAAAATGGTTGGAGATTAACAATGGATTTACCTACATCTATACCTATCTACCCAATCAAACGGACTCTACCCAACACATTCCTTGGATAGCGGCACCTCACATAACAACAGATGTAAAGCTTAGATTGAATGACCAAAAAGGTTCAATCCTAAAGGGTACTTTCATCAAGCTTGGATTAGAAAAGTATTGGGCACAAAACGATATATATAGTGCTTATTATACAGAGATTCCTTCCGCTGCTTATACATTGTTTAATGCGGGCATTGGTACAAAGCTGGTGAATCCTAAGACAGGAAGGGAGATTGTTTCCTTGTACATCAATGGCAGCAACCTAACCAATGTCGCTTATGCCGACCACTTGAACCTTGCGCAATACTTCCATTTTATAAACGAAACCCCATCCACTGTTACCCAACAGAATCAGGGCGTTTACAATATGGGCAGGAACTTTAGCCTAAAGGTTGTTTTTCCTTTTGGCACTCATAAAGCATCGTAATGTTTTCTATTTCATTTACAACAAAAAGTGCAGCTACCACCCAATGGTAGTAGCTGCATGCTTGTTATCAAAGGATTAATTTCAACATATCCTTCAAACCCTTTATCTGCATCAATTCAATAGCGAATATAGGTAATTGTTTTACGAAAAAGGTATGCGTACATATTTAAGTAGATGCGTAAGTACATTTTACATTGTTGCAATGGTACATATTTATTGCTTGATGGTTATTAGTGTTTTCAACTCGCCAAAATTGTGCAAGAGGGTGATGTTATTTGCTTTATAAGACACTTACTGGAAAATGAGACATTAAAGATGCATGTTGAAACATTAATAATGCATCATAATAGGAATACAAACCCAATAGCTGAATAACTTTCACAATTTACAGGGGGGCTAATATTCTATCAACAACGCCAATAAAAGGGTTTTATTATGGTATGAATCCTTGCTTTGTGTTTCTTTGTGGCTAATAACTTGCGATGCGGATGATTAACAGACAGACTTATACCATACTAATTTTAATTGTGCTGGGCATAGCTACTGTCACGATGTTTGATTATTGTAGCCCTAAGTCTTCGTCGGAAGATGCGATAGCTAAGGAACCTAATGAATATGTGGGTAACCAAGCTTGCCAATCCTGCCATCAAAATGAGTATAATCTTTGGAAACAATCTGATCATTTCAAGGCTATGCAATTACCTAACGACAGTACTGTTGAAGGGAATTTTAACAACAGCACCTTTCATGCTGATGGGGTGACTTCTTTGTTTTCTAAAAGAGATGGCAAGTACATCATCAATACAGAAGGGGCGGATGGCAAGAACCACGATTACGAAGTGAAATATACGTTTGGTTACTTCCCGTTGCAGCAATATCTGATAGCTACAGATTCTGGAAAAATGCAAGCAACAAGGTTAAGTTGGGATGCGAGACAAAAGAAATGGTTTCATCAATATGCTGGAAAGAAGATACCTGCGGGCGATTGGCTTCACTGGACGGGCAATGCGCAAAACTGGAATACGATGTGTGCGGAATGCCACAGTACCAACCTGCAAAAGAACTATGACATCAATTCGGATACTTACCACACTACTTTCAATGAGATAAATGTAAGCTGCGAATCGTGTCACGGTGCGGGGAAGCACCATATTGACTACATTCAAAGTGATGGCTACAAGCAAGGAAACAAGGTTACGCATTCTTATCTCGAAATAACGCCTAGCTCAACCGCATTGGAGCATATACAGACTTGCGCGCCTTGTCATTCTGTTAAGACTAATATCTCTGCCAATAAGATTAAGAGCACTGAGTTCTTGGATAATTATATCCCTGCCATCCCAAGCACAGAACGCTTTTATGCTGACGGGCAAATGCGTGACGAGGATTATAATTATACCAACTTTCTGGAGAGCAAGATGTTTGCGCACAATGTAAGTTGCAACAACTGCCACAACCCACATTCGGGCAAGTTATACCTCACTGGCAATCAGGTTTGTTTGCAATGCCACGCCCCTTCTTACAATAAACCTACCCACTATTTCCATGCTGAAACTACAAGTGGTAGTACATGTGTGGGCTGTCACATGCCAGCGTTAACTTATATGGGTAATGATATTCGCCACGATCATAGTTTCAGGGTTCCCCGTCCAGATTTGTCGGTTAAGTATGGCACACCAAATGCTTGCAACAATTGCCATAAAGACAAGACAGCAGAATGGGCAGCAAGTGCCGTGAACAAATGGTACGGCAGTAAGCGTAAATATCACTTTGCCGAAGATTTGATAGAAGGTTCACGGTTGAATGAGGGTAGTGAGGGACATCTGTTAAAGTTATTATCAGACACTTCCGTGCCAGCCATCATCCATGCTACCGCTGCTAATTATTTGGGTAATATTTCATCTGACAATAGTACCAATGGATTGCTTGCTTGCCTAAAAGATGCCAATGCACAGGTACGCTACGAAGCACTGAGGAGTTTGCAGAATCATCCATCCAATCGTTGGTTGCAGCAAGTGTTGCCTTTGTTGAGTGATAAAGTGAGGGCAGTTAGGATAGCTGCAGCCTTATTGGTACAAAGCATTTCTGATGCTGATGTGCCACAAGATTACAAGTCCCAATATGTACAAGCAAAAGGTGAAGCGGAGAATTATTTGCTTCATCAAGCAGACTTTGCTCACGGGAATATTTTGATCGGCGATTATTATCACACCAATAATAACCTGCCAGAATCAGAGCGTTTCTACAAAAGGGCATTACAAAAGGATAGTCTGGCAAGCCTTGCACGGCTTAGCCTAGCAACCGTTTATAGTGCAGAAAATAAGAATGACGAGGCATTGAAAGTGCTTCAATTGGTGGTAAAAATGGATGACAAGAATGATGATGCATGGCATAGCATAGGTCTTTTATATGTGGAGATGAAGCAGGATGAGCAAGCTAAAGCTGCTTTCGAGAAGGCAGTGAACCTTAATTCTCGCAATGCAAGGCTTTATTACAATTATGGATTGCTATTGCAACAAGAGGGTAATGTTTCTAAGGCAATCAATATATTTCAGAAGGGATTGGCTCTTTACCCCAATGATGAATCGTTATTGTATGCCATCATTTTCACTTATGCAAATAACAAACAATCGCAAGCGGCCGAAGGGTATGCAAAACATTTGTATGGTTTAGACCCAAATAACGAACAGTATCAACAGATATATGAGGTGTTTCATTTGAAGTAAAGACTCGGAAGACATTACTTACAACTCATAACTTACTTATCTTATCAATACAAAAGCTCCCTTTTTGTGTACTTCGCCGCAGATGGTACTGGCATTAATTTCGTAGATGTAAGTACCAGAGTCTTGCAATTTGCCGTTTATAGTGCCATCCCAGCAACCATCTTGATTGTTAGTAGAGAATATCTTTTGTCCCCAACGGTTGTATATATCAAATTGAATATTGATAACGTGCGGCCACTTTCTTACCCCAAAACAATTGTTGATAGTGAGTGACGGCGTAAAAGCATTAGGAACATCATAGCCATTGCCGGCATCAGCTTTTTCCACATTTACCGTGATGGTGGTATCGGTTATACAACCATCGCTGGCAAATGCTTTTATGAGGTAACGTGAGGTTTGATAAGGTGCAACAATTGCGGTATCATAATTTGAAATTGGTGTAGAATCAATGTTCATCCAAATATATTTATCTGCGCCATAAGCTGTAAGGGTTGCTGTAGTTACGATACAGTCTATATCATTCGACTTTTGCAAGGTTATTACAGGTGGATTATTTACAGAGACATTAACTGACAGCGGCGTTTTTACTGCACAAATAGTATCTTGAACCAATACAGTGTAGATAGTAGAAACTGTTGGATTAACATAGTTGGCGGTAGAATCGGGGTAACGAACAGCTTCCTTCCAGAGATAACTGTTGCCACCAGAAGCAGTTATCAACACAGAATCGCCATTACAGATAGAAGCACTTGTGGGTGTGATAGCAAAAGCGTGCAACTGTTTTACATTGATATAAACAGAGTCAGTCGAAATACATTTATCAGTGCCAGTAACCTCTACGTGATAGGTAATTGTTGAATCTGGATTGGCAACAGGGGTAGCAATGATATTGTTACTCAACCCTTTGGACGGATACCAGAGATAACTTGCAGCATTGGCAGCACTTGCAACTAATGGGGTAGATTTACCTTCACAGATAAAAAGAGTATCTGCATTTAAGGTGATTAAAGGAACAGCCAAGCCAATAATAGTCACAGAATCGGTTGCCAAACAGCCATGATTTGTGAATACCGAAACAATATATTTGGTAGAACCCAACGACAAAGCAGTATCTGTTGGACTAAGAATAGTGGCATCTGACAAACCAATAGCTGGCTGCCAGAGCACCGATGCCGCAAGACTATCGGTTGTTTGTAAAACAATAAATTTGTGTAAACAAAGGCTATCATTGGCGATTGTTTTCACAGTAGGCAAAGGCCAAACCTGCACCGTGACGCTGTCTTTGCTGCTACATTTATTTATGTCAGTAACGGTTGCAAAGTAGGTAGTAGTATCGGTAGGCGTTGCAATGGGGTTGGATATATTGGTAGCAGATAACGAAGGCTGCGACTGCCAAGAATAAGTGTTTGCAGTAGGGCTAGACACTAATAAACCAATGCTTCCACCGTTGCAAACACCAGTATCTTTCGTAATAGCAATAGATGGAAGAGGGTTTACCGTAACATTCAGCGTATCAGAATCGGAACAACCTAAGGCATTATAGCCAGTAACAACAAATGATGTTGTTTGCAATGGGGTAGCGATAGGGCTGGAAATGGTATCGTTGGAAAGATAATTGGAAGGAGTCCACCGATACGTATTAGCACCAGTTGCCACGAGTTGGAAGCTATCCAACTGACAGATAGCAGTAACCTTGTTAAGAATAGAAACAGTGGGCGCAGTACTTACATCGATGTGAATAGAATCTGTTTCGATACTGAACTTGGCAAAGGAAATGTCATCTAAAGCGAAGTCATTGCCCCCGCCAGCGGTGTTTAAATTTAAAATAGAGATGTCTGCGGTGGTGGTATCACCTGAATTCCAGAGTATGAAAAACTGTTTCCACTGGCAGGTTGTAGTAATGGCGGTATCCACATTGCCAATTGTTTTACCATTGATAAAGAACTGTAGTTGTGCTGGGTTACCCTTCGAAATGGATTCAGCCCATACAGAAAAGGCATAGTTAGTATTGGGTTGAATCTGTATGTTTTCTTCCCAAACAGTATCATAAGGTATTGATGCACCATTAACCATCATCATATTGCCACTACCTGAAACGGGTAAACAAGGAGAAAAGGAAGGATGCCAATAGTTTGTGGGGGATGTATATGGAGTTGGCCCAACCCAATAAACGCCTTCATCATAACCTGAATTAGGGTTATAAGTATATTGTGAACTAAAGCCAGTATTACCCTGAGCGAAATCTCCATTCACAATAAGGTTTGCACCTACTACCTGTGCATTTACATGATAAGTCATTGGAGTACCTGTGGTTACAACAGGATTGGCAATAGTTGGGTCGGACAAACCAGTAGAAGGAGACCAACAATAAGCCAAAGCAGGATTAGTGCGCAATTGCAACTTTGTGCCAGGACAAAGAACCACGCCTTTTGTGATGATGACCGAATCCTTAACTAACCCCAAAGCTATAGATTTAGTAACGGAAGCAGGGCAGCCATCAGTGTTCTTAAGCGTTACATCGTAGGTTCCATAAGCAGGATAAACAATGGATGGAGGACTATTGATAAAGGATGTATCCCCATTGCCTAAAGCCCAAGAATAAGAGAAGTCATTAGAAGATTCATTTTTAAAATGTATAGAAAGTGGGTTGCAGATATCTTCCGTAAAACTAAAATCCAATAATGGAGCACTCACTACGCTTACATTGAAAGTGTCTATTGCCGAACAACCAAAAGAGTTGTATCTTGTGACTGTAAAGGCAGTACTAGAAGTCGGGTTAACAACCACTGCTTGCAAATTATCTACAGAATAAAGTGGTGAGGAAGACCATTGATAAGCAAAGGCAGAGTCGGCAACTAACTTTACTGATTGCCCCAAACAAGTTACTGTATCAACCGTTGGAGAAGCTGATGTACTATTTACTGTAATAGTCACAGAATCTGTACTGACTGTTGAAGAATAAAAAGCAATATCATCCAAGGCAAAGTCGTTACCGGGACCAATTGTATCCCAATCAATTATGGAAATTGTAGCAGATGTATTGTTTCCAGAGTTCCAGGTAGTGAGGGCTTGTTGCCAGATACAAGTATCCGATATGGCAGTAAAAGTATCCCAAACAGCTTTTCCATTGATAAGGAACTGTATCTGAGCGGGATTATTTATGCTTAACGATTGCAACCAAGTAGATAATATATAGTTTGTATTAGGTTGAATATTAGGGATATTTTGTTCCCATACTTTTGTGCCTAGTTGAGGGGCTCCATTTAAAATAAGCATCCTACCAGCACCATTTGTGTGATCGTGACATTGAGCTACAAAAGGATGCCATATTAGCGCAGTCGTGTCAACAGTATATGTTCCTACATGATAACCATTGATTGAATCGTGGTACATAGAAATAAAGCCAGTATCCCCCAAAGAAAAATCTCCATTGAAAACTAAATTAGGGCCATTAATCTGTGAATTAAGATGATAAGTTGTGGTAGTAGTTGGTGAAGCAATAGGGTTTTGAATAGTAGAATCTGACAACCCTGTACCTGGTCTCCAACAATAACTAGACGGCACTACAGTTATTGCTTTCAGTTGCACACTACTATTAGCACAGATTGTAGTGTCATTGGTAATTATCAGGCTATCAACCTTCACCTGTACAGGAATTGTTTTGCTTATCGTATCGGCACACCCTGAAGTATTGGTGAGCGTAACAGTATAATCACCATAAGAATTATAATGCGCATAAACTGTATTTATAGCTGGCACAGTTACCCCATTACCAAGCTTCCAAGAATAATTATCCGGATTTAGTGGGAGAGATTTATTTTGAAAAGTAACTAAGAGAGGATCACAATTATCCTGTACAAAGCTAAAATCCAAATCAGCGGGAGGTAATACAACTACCTGTTTGCAATAAGAGTTTTGGGTAGAGAGACCCTCATCAATGGTTAAGCAAATATTGTAGATGCCGGGTGTAGAATAGATTATTGTTGGAGGGGTTGCAGAAGTGGAACTAAGCACATTTACAGTTGTGTTTGAGCAGGTTGGGGAGATAGTAATTGGTGAAACTGTTCCGTTTATGTCCGAAGAGCAAAAATTCCAATAATTTGTAGCTTCATTGGCAGATAAATTGGTGATTGTTATTGGGGTGTTTAGACAGACTGTATCTGTGGGAATTGAGAAATTGATGGTAGGGGTTACTTGAGAAAAAGAATCAATAGAAGTCAACAAGAACATTAAAAATAATAAGCTTCTAGCAAGTTTGCTTGCATTATTTCCTGTACTGTGGGAATTCATATATTGTATTTCGGTAAAAGTATGAATAGGATTTGATTTTGGGTCATTCGTAAAGATTTATTAGGTCAACAAAGAGATTCCTTAAATCGGAGAAAGAACTATTTACATCTAAAAAATGCTTGTTACCGCCGTAAAAAAAAACTGTCTCAATCGCAGAAACAATCGTTTATTATACTTAAATGATGCAATAAGATTACTTTTTACAAGTTAAGTTCTCCGTGTACTTTGCCGAGGCTTTGGTCTATTTTGCGCAAGAGTCGGCGTGGCACGATGGGTAGTAGGTAGGTTTTGTGGAAGAGTCAGTGGGGGATAGAAAATAGAAAGTAAAATAACAAGTGGTTAGTTGCTTCTTACTATTTGAAATACTCAAAGTCCTCTACCAACATTTTATAGATGGTCTGCTTTACCCCTTTTGTTTGTTGGCTTACAGCTTCCAACTTAGCGAGTAATTCATACTCCTGATTTATCTTGGCATACTTCTCTAACTGTATCAAACCACTATAAGGTGTGAGGAAATCAGCATAATCGAAGTATTTAAAATAGGGTTCGTTCTGTAACCCAATATTTCTTAACCAATCTCCTTTGCAGTATTCTTTGTTCCAATACCTATATAAATCGGTGATGGAATCTATCAGACTTGTTGCACCTTCTAATGTTGCGTTCTCTTTGTTGTTGCCGTACTTAGCCTTTGTTTCATTAATGAATGGCTGCAAGGTGGTTGCCCAAAAGCTTTCTTTATTGGTGGGGCAAAGTGGATTATCTACAAAAACTTCTGGTGCGCCTTGTACGGGGTTGTTTTCTTCAAACTTAGTGACCACACACCTGTTTTCACCGAGTACGAAGGCAAAGCATAAACTATAAAACAAGGCTTCTTTCTCGCCTTGCATCAGGTTAGGGTTTATTGCCCAAATATCATATTGGTTTGCCCACACAGGGTACACCCCATTGAGTGCCTTGGTAATGGCAAACCACATACAAGTAGCCTTTGCACTTTCCAAATCATAAGCACAATAACTTCTATTATCAGATGCACAGTTAAATACTTTAGTTTGATTGATATTTATAAAAACGCTATCTAATCTAAACCAAATCCTATCTGGTTTAAGTGACATTCTTTTACAACTATCTTGTTCAATTCTAACTAAAGAATTATCATCCATCATCCCAATGAAAGTACCATTTATACTACCACATTTCCTTTTCAATCCAAAATGCCTTTCTTTATCTTTTAATGGGAATCCACTTACAAGCTTTCCTTCATCTTCAGTTCTTTTAGCGTGGCTATAATCATATCGAGGCTGCTGTATCAACTTACCATTTTTGTCAATCAATGGCAAGGTTTCCCTAATATCTCCCCTACTATTATCCATCTTTACTATCTCGACTTTAGATAGTAAACTATTCAACTGTTGTTCTAAGAAATCATTTTGTTCTAGGTTGTCAAATGGAAGTTTCAAGGTTTGTTTGTTCCATCCAGTACAATCATAAAGCTTCACTGTATTAGTCTTTGGGCTTTCGTCATACACCCATATCGTAAAAGCAAGCGGCCATTTCCCTTTTAACTTAAAGAACTCATTACTGGTGATGATAAAGCCACTATGGAATCTAAAGTATTTATCCCATTCTTCCCTGAAAGGTCTATAAGTAGTACGAGGGATAAGCCAAGAAGTAGGGGTAAAAATCATTACAATGTCACCATTTCGCTTGCCATTGTTAGGTACTATCGTTTGGTATTCTTTGGCAATGTTTAGTATCTGCGCCAAAAAAGCAAGGTATCTTTCTTTACCAGCATCCTCCCCCGTAAGTGCCGTAATGCTAGGGTGCAACGTGTATTCCGAGGCGGTTTGTTCTCTCTCCTTTACATTCTCATCGGTATTTTTATATGGTGGGTTCAATAAAAAACAGAGGGACTTATCCAGCTTTACGTTCTTTCTGTTCAGTTCGTTCATTAGAATCTGAAGATAGTCAGCACCGCTTTTATCCAAAAAGTTAAGCCCGATGCCATCGCTAGTTTTGGGGATGATGGTAAACCCAGTTTCAATGTGGTAGGGGTCGGCTTGCATCCGCCTTTCAATTGTTTTCAAAAGGTCGGGCTGCAATTCACTCACTATCTTGTGTTTCAGTTTGCCACGCCAACTACTCACTAAGTTTCCACTTCCACCTGCTGGGTCAAACATAATAAAGTCGTCGTTGATGTTTCCAGGAAAGTGTTGCTGTGCAAACCAAAGGGCAAACTTGCTAAGGTTGGCATAAGTGAAAAAGATGCCGTGCTGAATAACATATTCAGGGTCTATTACAGCCAGCACTTCATCGAAACGACTAAAGTAATAATCTACCGTAAGCCCACTACCTTCATTGGTAAAGATGTATTGACTGTTTATGAAACGCTTAAAATCATCCAAGTCCCTTGGGCGAATACTTATTGCTTCACTTGTTTTATTGCCGTGATAACCCAATACCTGCACCCTGTCGCCATCTGTACCCACTTCAATAACCTTACTACTGATGTCCCAAAAATAGATAATGGTATAAAAAGCGTGAACCGCCTCTATGGGTGTTTCGAAATAAGCCTTCATCCGCTCTATGGCAACAATAAAATTGTGTGTACCTATTTGCTGCCTATCACTTTTTAGGTTCTTTAATATTTTTAGTATCTCATAGCTTTCTACTGTAATGTTTTTTGCAAAAATGTCGCCGTCAAGGTCTTTGGGTGTCAACCAGTATTGGGCAGCATTCTGTATTTCTCTTTTAAGTACTACACCTGTTTTCTTGGCGTTTTCTTTACCTATTTCATTAGGGGCTTTATGAGCGTTGGCAGTTTTGCTAAGTTCGGTAACTGCTTCAGGGAGTTTACTAAGCTTCCAGATACCAACAAACTTGTAGGCAAGCACAATAATGGTATCATATCCCAAACCAAATCTTCGCTGATAGTGCAGTGCCTGATAAAATCCATCTAACCATTGACTGGCATCGCTTTTACATTCAACCAACAACTGACCATCAATATAAACATCGGCACCAGCGGCGGCACTTTCACTTTTAAGTTTATCGGCAAAGAGTTTTTTGAAGATAGGAAACAGAAGATGACGTTTGGCGTTTTCGCTTTCATTGCTGTTTAGGTAAGCAATAAAAGAACCCATTTCGTCTTTATCATATTTAGATACTGCCATAGTATTCGTGTAAGGCTATTTAATAAACCCGTCAGGTCTTCGAGACCTGACGGGTTTGGATAGATGCTTCAAATATAGGAAAGTTTGTCTAGCTCGTCATTCCCAAGGAATCTGATACACAATCAGCAACTTACTTTTTTTTCATTCAGATACCTGTTGCATGACAATCCAACGCTCAATAAGGCAAGGAGTCTTGCACAAAATAGACGCAACCATGCGTTTGTCATGTCGAAGACATCTGCCTCCAAAAAGACAGTTTATTTATTTCCGGTTAGTTCCCTGCGGGATTACAAGTCACCACCAAAAAAGCCGCCGCCTCTTGCACAAAACAGGAGGAATATTCGATATATTTTGTGCAAGAGTCGGTGTGGTACTACAAAACCTTTATAGGGTTTAGAACCCTATAAAGGTTAGTCGCTGCCTCTTCGGCATGATAGACCGAAGAGCAAGCGTATTTAGCGCAAGCCTCCTACCCTACTGTGGATGGCTATTTTGCTGTGTGTTAGGTGTCTACGGCATGACAATCCAACGCCCTAAAAGGCAACGAGACTTAGGCAAAATAGACCGAATATACGTTTGTCATGTCGTAGACATCTGTCTCCAAAAAGACAGTTTAATTAAATTTGTTTGGATGCCTACGGCATGACAATCCACCGCCCAATAAGGCAAGGACGCTTCCACAAAATAGACATAAGCCTCGTTTTGCTCGGACGAGGCATGGTTTCACTTGAATCAGGCATGGTTTGCCCCCGACCATGCCTCGTTTGTCTCCGACCAGGCATGGTTTCGTCCGGACCAGGCATGGTTTCTCTCCGACCATGCCTCATTTGTCTTGCATCAGGCATGGTTTTGCTCGGACGAGGCATGGTTTCTCTCCGACCATGCCTCGTTTGTCTTGCATCAGGCATGGTTTTGCTCGGACGAGGCATGGTTTCTCTCCGACCATGCCTCGTTTGTCTCGGACTAGGCATGGTTTCACTCAAACCATGCCTCCTTGCAACAAAAGGAGGCTTCCGCCTATTTGGGCTAGTCTCCGGTCTATTTTGTGGAGGCATCGTTATGTAAAAACGAACGCTAGGGAGCTTTTGCGCAAGCCTTGCTAGGGATAAGAGAGGGAAATATCTACTTTGCCGAGTACTTGGAAGAGCTTTAGGTGTAGCGACTTTGCAAGAAGGATTCTTCCACTTAACCCACCTAGGCTTCCACAAAATAGACCGAAGAGTAGATGACTAGGAATGGGTATGAGCATACCCCCAAATAAAAAAACGTCCGTGAGCATTACTGCCACGGACGCGTTTATTGATAAAGAAACGATTATCTTATTGTTTAACAACTGTGGAACTGCCCACCAAAGCACCTGCCTCGTTGAATACTTTTATGTAGTACAATCCGGCTGCAAGGTTTTTGAAAGAAATATTTGTTGTTACTTCTTTTGTATTGCCTGTAGTTTGGTTGTTCACAACCACTTGCTTACCCATCGAAGTGTACACCCTGATGATAACTTTTGCACTCGCATCAGTCAATGAAACTTTTACATTCACATTGTCCCTTATTGGGTTCGGATAAACGGAGATTCCATTCTTTGTTTCTGCGCTCAACTCTGCCATTGTCACAGTCTCTGCACCTGCTACCAATTTAGGGATAGTAAACGTTTGTGTGGCACCAACTGATTTTCTGCAACCAGTTGCATCAGTAACAGTCAACACAGCCGTGTAAACTTGGTCTGCACTTGTGCGGTTGATAGTCAACGCAGGGTTGGCAGTATTGTAAGTAGTGGATACACCTCCTACCGTTACCACCCATTGATAAATCAATCCACTACCATAAGAAATAGTGCTGTTGCCACCATCCAAGGTGATGGTACTGCTTGTAGTGCCATTGTATGGACCATAAAGGATTGGCACTGCATTAACCGTTGGGATAGTTCCCACAGTGGTTACTGCTATTATCTTATTAGAAGTAGTACCAGATTTATCTGTCACATCCAACTGGATATTGTAAGTGTTTGGATAAGTATAAATCTTGCCTATCGGATTGGTAGAAGTTGTACTAACATTAGAACCATCACCGAAGTACCATACATAATTGTTGTTGCCAGCACCACCTGTTGTTGTATTGGTAACATAAACAGAGTCACTGCAAGGGTCAACCTTCGACTTGGTTACGTTGACTGTAAAGTTTGCAGTCAAAGTAGCAGGCACAACTGGTGTTGCCGCCAACTTAGTGATAGTGAATGTCTGTGTGCCAGTGCTGCTCTTGCAACCAGTCAACGCATCTTTCACCGTCAACACAGCCGTATAAGCTTGGTCTGCACTGGTGCGATTGATAGTCAATGCAGGGTTAGCAGTGGTGTATGTCGTTGCACTTCCGCCTGTAGGTGTAAGCGTCCACAAGTAAGTGAGGCTGCCATAAGCAGTGTAGCTGTTGCCACCATCCAAAGTCACAGTTGCTGCATTTGTAGTGTAGGCAGGACCATAGATAATTGGCACTGCATTCACGGCAGGGATAGTACCCACAGTAGTCACATTCAGTTGTTTAGATGAATACTGACCAGCATTATCGTTCACCACCAACAATACAGAATATGTATTTGGATAAGTATAAATGTGCCCGAAGGTTGCAGTACTGGTGGTTACATAAGGTGAGCTTGTATTGTCGCCCAAGTACCAGGTGTACACCAATCCACCTGCACCGCCAGTAGTTGTATTTGTAAAGTAAATTGAATCCGCACAAGGGTCAACCTTCGACTTGGTAACATTGATTGTAAAGTTTGCACTGATTGGCGTAGGTGCAGGCGCAACAGGTGCCAAAGCAGGAATAGTGAAGGTGCTAGTAGCACTGTTGGTGCGGCAACCAGTAGCATCAGACACTGTCAATATCGAAGTATAAGACTGTGCGGCACTGGTGCGAGTGATAGTCAACGGAACATTCACGGTAGTGTATGTAGTTGGCGTTCCACCGGCAGGTGTAACTGTCCACAAATAGTTCAATGTACCATAGGCAGTACTGCTATTGCCACCTTCCAACAACACGCTACTTGTTGCAGTGCTGTTGTTAGGTCCGTAAACAATTGGGTTGGCAGTAACCGCAGGTACTGTACCATTGGTGGTCACTGTCAATTGCTTAGTGGTATATTGACCAGCATGGTCTGCAACATCCATAACGATAGTGTAAGTGTTTGGATAAACATATTTCTTGCCGATAGTCGCAGTGCTGGTAGTTACATAACTAGATGAGTTGTCGCCGAAGTACCAAGTGTATGTGTTGCCACCAGTTCCACCAGTAGTCGTATTTACGATATAAACAGAATCACTACAAGGATCAATCTTAGACTTGGTAACACCCACCGTGAAGTTGGCAGCAATTGGTGTTGCTGTTGGAGGTATTGCCTGTAATTGATCTATCGTGAATGTCTGTGTAGCAGTATTTGTCCTACAACCTGTCAAAGCATCCTTAACAGTCAATTGAGCCGTGTAAGTCTGACTAGCAGAAGTACGGTTGAAAGTCAACTGCTGATTTACATTGTTGTAAGTAGTAGCAGTTCCACCAGTTGGTGTCACCGTCCAAGCATAGTTCAACGAACCGTAGGCGATTGTACTGTTGCCACCCTCGATGGTAACAGTAGCCGTATTGGTCGTATTATTTGGCCCGTAAACCTCAGCCACAGCAGTAACAGCAGGGATAGTACCATTGGTGGTAACATTCAACTGCTTAGAAGCTGTCTGGCCAGTTGCATCAGTAACGTTCAACAAGATAGAATACGTATTTGGATGCGTATAAATCTTGCCTATTGGGTTTGTACTAGTCGTAACGATGGCTGGGGAATTGTCTCCCAAGTACCAAGTGTACGTATTGCCACCCACACCACCTGTTGTTGTATTGATGATATACACCGAATCGTTACAAGCATCCACCTTAGACTTCGTAACGCCCACTGTGAAGTTGGCAACGATTGGTGAGTATGCAGGTACAGTGATTGTTTGAGCAGCAGTAGTGTAGCTCTTGCAACCATTTGTTGGGGTAACAGTCAATGTTGCATTGAAAGTTTGTGCACTCGTTGTTTGAGTGATGCTCAAAGTAGGCGTTGTTGCTGTTGCATCAAACGCTGCTATATTAGTCATCGGCGTAATAGTCCAAGCATTAATTAAGCCGTCCTGAACACTTGGGGTCAATGAATTCAAAGTAACTGTTGCAGTACCAGCACCGTTTGGATTAACGCTATGAACCATAAACGCTGGTGAAGGCACAGGTATGATCCCCCTAGTGAAAGTGAAAGTTTGAGACACTGTGTAAGTGGTATCGTGAACTGGGTCTGTAATAACCAGCAACGCTGTATATGTACCAGGGAAAGAATTCTTATAACCAATCAACCCACTTGGTGAGTTCAAGAAAGAAGGCTGTGTGGTATAATAACCATTAATGTACCATTGATAGCTAGCACCAGCCCCATTGTAAGAACGGTTAACAAAGTAAATAGAATCGCTACAGTTATCAATCAAGGAAACTGTCTTGCGGATAGCGAACGCTGCCGTACCAGAAGGATAGTTAGGAACAGTAACCGTTACGTTAAACGTAGTTGAGGTAGATAATCCACCACAATCAGCCACTGTAACAGTGATAGTAGCTGTACCTATCTGATCTTGTGCAGGCGTAACAGTGATGGTACGAGTAGCACCAGAACCTGTAACCACGATGTTGGCATTAGGCACCAACTTGGTATTGCTAGAAGTACCTGTTACAGTCAGGTTATTTGGTGTTTCCAAGTCACCAACTGTTACCGTAGGAGCAACAGCGGTTTCTACCAAGGTATTTTGAGCAGCCACACTAGTAATAGTAGGCGCAGTGTTGGCAGGGATAACCTGACTTGCACTCGCAGTACAACCATTGCTACCAGTAGCCACTACCGTAGCAGTGTAACTTGTAGCCGTAGTGAATGTATTGGCCGAAGTAGTTGGTGTAGCACCTGTGTTCCACAAGTAAGAAACACCTCCATTTGCAGTGTAGCTGATATTGCCACAACCATAAGTACCACCTGTGATACTTGGTGTAGGTTGTGGGTTAACAGTTACTGTTGCTGTACCAGTAGCAGAAGTAGCCGCAAACAATGCATTTGCATCTTGAACTGACAACAAGTTGTAGGCATAAGTACCAGCAGTACCTGTTGGTACAGATATAGTAGCGGTGCTACCAGTAGAAGTAACTGAAAGCGTAGAACCACCATTGATATTATAAGTGAATGTATAAGGAGCAGTACCATTAGAACCAACGATAGTAATGCTAGGTGAACTAGCATTCTGACAAACAGTAGTCGTACCACTGATTACACCTTGCAAAGGATTCACAGTAACAGTGATAGAACCACTTGCAGCATTGGTACAAGTGGATGCACTAGCATCCTTAACAGAGACCAAGGCATAAACAAACGCACCACCTACATTCGTTGGAGCAGCAACAGTAGCAGTGTTGCCACTAGAAGTTACTGTTTGAGAAGAACCACCGTTGATAGTGTATGTGAAAGTGTAAGGGGCTGTACCATTAGCACCAGTAAAAGTTACATTTGGTGATGTTGCACCTTTCTTAACCGTAACTGTACCAGCAATTGATGCAGTTGGTAAAGGATTAACAGTAATGTTAGTGGTAACAGTAGTGCTACATCCGTTACTATTGGTAACAGTATAGCTGATGGTTGCTGTACCCGCACTTACGCCAGATACTAAACCAGTACTGCTTACAGTAGCAACAGCAGTGTTAGAACTTGTCCAACTACCACCAGAAGTACTATTGGTTAATTGTAGCGTGCTGTTCACACAAACATTACCAGGAGTAGTAGTACCACCTGTTGAACTTGCACCAGCAACCCAGTTGGAAGTAGAACCACTTAAAGTAAATGAATTCAAAGTACCGTTATAGCCATTAGAAGTCCTGTCATATAAGGTAGTAACACCTGAGTTATTACCACCAGCAGTACCTTCATTAAAGTCATAATAAGCAACCAATCCAGATTCATTACCCGCTAATTGGGTATTCATCGTTGCTTGAATTTGAGATTGACTCAACGCATAATTCCATATCCTCATTTCATCAACAGTACCTGTAAGTGTACCCCAAGGACATTTACCTATAGCCAATACAGCATCAGTGGATAAAGCACCATGACCAGAACCGGAATTATCCAACACACCATTTACAAATATTGATTGTGTACTTGTAGCACTATTATATTCCCAAGCAATGTGGTACCAAGTACCAGCTGTCATAGTCGTGCTAGCAGCAATGTCATTACCACAGAAACCTAGGTAAGGATGTTGACCTCTGATAATTAAGTGTAAATCACAACTAGTGGGGTCAGCAAGAATACCTTGGTCGCCTGAAGAGAAATTACTTACATTAACCCAAGCCTCTACTGTGAAGCTGTGGTTCAGGATACCTAAGGTACTTGACCTTGGCATTGTTACATAGTTTGATCCGTTGAAGTTCAAGCCATTACCGAAAGCACCAGGTTGAGAAGAACCAGCAACTACAGGTAGCGCATAAACAGTAACAGTTTGATTGACAGTTGTTGTACAACTATAACTGTTTGTTACTGCATAGCTGATTACGCTTGTACCTGCAGAAACACCTGTAACTACACCACCACTCGTGATAGTAGCAACCCCAGTAGACGCAGAAGCCCATACACCACTAGTAGTAGCATCAGCCAACGTAGTTGTACTGTTTACACAAACACCTGCTGTACCTGTAATAGAGGCAACTGTAGGTGAAGGATTCACTGTTACAACTGTAGCAGATGAAGTTGCAGAACAACCATTGCTGTTAGTAACAGTCACTGTATAAGAACCGGAAGTAGTTACGGTGATTGATTGCGTTGTAGCACCAGTACTCCAAGCATAGCTTGAACCAGCACTAGCAGTCAAGGTAATTGAATTGCCAGAACAGAAGGTAGTCGCACCACTTGCAGTGATAGTTGGAGTTGGCAAAGGATTAACTGTAACGGTAGTACCACCCCCACCTGTAATTGTAGAAGCTACACGAGAAGGAGAATTAACTAAAGTTCCACTCAAGCCATTTCCACTATTATCTGCAGTGGTTGTACCAGATGTCTCATCAAATTTCCAGTAACCAAGCAATCCACTTGGAGAACCTGTAATTCCACTTGAACTATAGTTTATTATTTGAGCATCAGTTAAATTAGTATTCCATAAACTTACCTCATCCAGTTGCCCTGTAAGGTAGTTACCATTCACAGTATTAGCGCCAAAATACAACGGGCCAGAGCCATGGTTTGCACCTGTAAGGCCAAGAGAAGTTTTGGTTACTGTTCCACCAGAGACTTTACCTACAGTATAGCCGGTGCTTGAATTATACGAAACAAAAACATAAGACCATTGACTGGTAGGAATGCTTACACTTGAAGTCTGTACGCCGCATCCATGATCTATGGTTAGGCTACCGCCAGAAAGTATTAAACGAATTGACCCGCCACAAGTTCCACCATTGCCTAAATTAAACAATCCGCCACTAGAGGAAGTAGGATATACCCACATTCCAACAAATACATTGTTTGTCCCTTGTACGGAAGTAGGGGTTCCTCCTGAAATACTTACATATCCGCTTGAAGTTGAACCATTAAAGCTTAAAGCGTTGCCAAAGTTTGTTGAACTAACTGCAGAACAGCCATAAGAATTCGTAACGGTTACCGAATAAGTACCAGCAGTTGAAGTAGTGATTGCTTGAGTTGTTTCCCCATCGCTCCAAGCATAACTAGTACCCGCACTAGCAGTTAAGGTTACTGAACCACCAGCACAGAAGGTAGTAGGGCCACCAGCAGTGATTGTTACAGCAGGCAAAGGATTAACTGTAACTGCTGTAGCTGCAGATACTGTAGAACATCCACTTGCATTTGTGACAGTAACCGTGTATGAACCAGTAGTATTTACGGTGATTGATTGTGTTATAGCACCAGTACTCCAAGCATAGCTAGAACCAGCACTTGCAGTCAAGGTAACTGAACCACCTGAACAGAAAGTAGTAGCACCACTTGCAGTGATAGTTGCAACAGGCAAAGGATTAACTGTTACAGTTGTTGAAGATGAAGTTGCTGAACAACCATTAGCATTTGTAACAGCTACTGAATAAGTACCCGAAGTTGAAGTAGTAATAGCCTGTGTAGTAGCACCAGTACTCCAAGCGTAACTAGTACCCGCAGTTGCAGTCAAGGTAACTGAACCACCAGCGCAGAAAGTTGTAGCACCACTAGGCGTGATAGTCACAGTAGGCAATGGATTAACAGTTGTAGTGATAGAATTTGAAGTCAAAGAGCCTGATGCGCCACTCAAAGAGTTGTAATTTGCAAGAACTTCAGTAGCAGACAACGCCCTGTTGTATGTTTGGAAACTAGATACAGCCCCTTTCCAATACCAACTATCATTAGGACCAGCACCACCAATGTACAAATTGTTACTTGAGGAAATATGATACGTAGCAGTCCCTTTTAACGAACCATCAAAATATAATTTGGCATTGTTAGTGCTTGCATCAACTACAACGGTATAATTATGCCAGTTTTGATCTACTATTGAAGTAGAGACATTAAAAGGTGAGCCATAACTATCCCAAACATTCCATGAAAATGCATTATTGTAGAAAAACAAATCAGGACCACTTCCCTGATTGCCAGCATTGAATAACATACAGTTTGTTGGATCGCTTGTTTTAGCCCAAACATTATAAGTCATTGAAGCATTTTTAGCTACAGGTGCACTAATATATGTATTACTTAAATTAAAATAAGAGAACCCACTAGTTGTTGCAAAGGATGCTGAATTTAGAGTACCGTTGTTATTATTACCACTCAAATCATACCATGTACTACCAGTGCCACCATAACTAGCAGTTTTGTTGGCATCCAAATATTGTATCATCCCACTGATAGACGACCCACTACCTCCACCAGCACCAGCTACAGTCATATTTACAGCAATCACATCATTGTTTGCCAATCCAGTGGTGGTGTAAGTACTGCTGGTAGCACCAGAGATAGCTGTTCCATTTTTAGTCCATTGATAAGTAGGGCTGGTAGCATAGGAAGGTGTAGCAGTAAAGGTTACTGAACCACCAGCACATATAGTAGATGCACTAGAAGTGATAGAAACTGAAGGAACTGTGATTGAACCAGTAGCTGTAACAGTGCCACAACCACCAGAAAGGGTAACAGTATAATTATAAACACCTGCAACTGTAGGCGTACCACTGATGGTTACCACATTGCTAGACCAAGAACCAGTCACACCAGTAGGCAAGCCACTAAATGTAGCACCAGTCGCACTAGTGGTATTGTAGGTAATATTGGTAATAGCAGAATTGATATAAGTAATTTGTGAAGTAGTTGCAGAAGCAGAAGTCAAGGTGATTGTATTGGTAGGATTCACCGTAACACTTGTAGCAGCAGAAGTTGCAGAACAACCACTAGCATTAGTAACAGTCACTGTATAAGAACCAGTAGTAGTTACAGTTATTGATGGTGTAGTAGCACCATTGCTCCAAGAATAACTTGTACCAGCACTAGCAGTCAACGTAACAGAACCACCAGCGCAGAAAGTAGTGGCACCACTTGGGGTGATTGTTGCAGTAGGCAAAGCGTTCACAGTTACAGATGTAGAAGCAGATGTATTTGTACAACCGTGATTATCTGTTACTGTAACTGAATAATTTCCAGTTGTTGTAGGACTGATGCTAGATGTTGTGGCACCATTGCTCCAAGCATAGCTAACGAAACTAGATATAGGTGATGTAGAGGGAACCAACCAAGTAGGACTATTGATTAATGTTCCATTATGACCATTAGAAGTTGCATCATAAGCAGTGCTTCCACTTCCTTCATCGAATTTATAGTATGCCACTAACCCTGTGCTATTAGTAGGCACGGTAGAATTCATATTGGCTTGAATCTGCGATTGCGTCCTAGCAGTGTTCCAAACCCTCACTTCATCAATACTTCCATTAAAATATAAAGATCTAGTTCTTTCTACGCCAATCAATAAATCATTTGAATTATCAACATTGCCACTGATTGCACTATTGGTAACAGTCGCTTGTACGTTGCCATCAACATATAAAGTGCAAGTATTGGTAGAACGAGAAACAGTCATAGCTAGATGATGCCATTTGCCATCATTCAAATTAGTGTTTCCCTCTAAACCACTACCTGTGCCGATAAACCCTGTCGAGCTATATATTTCAGCAGCAACATTATTGTTTACGATAACCAGTTGCGTAAATGGCGCACCTGAACCTTTAATAACGATGCCTGCATAGTTAGGCTGATTTCCGTTCAATTTTGCCCATGCCTCGTAGGTAAAGTCAGTTGAAGTCCCAACACTCAAAGCAGAATTAGTTGGTACATCTACGTAATTAGACCCGCTAAATGTCAATGCATCACCTGTGTAGCTAGCCCCCCCAGTATTCAAAGTAACAGAACCACCACTGCAGAAAGTAGTCGCGCCACTTGCAGTAACAGTTGGTGTAGGTAATGCATTTACTGTTACAGTTGTTGCTGCGGAAGTAGCTGTACAACCGTTTGCATTGGTAACAGTAACTGAATAAAAACCAGCAGTAGTTACAGTTATTGATGGTGTGGTAGCACCATTGCTCCATGAGTAACCAGAACCTACACTTGAAGTCAAAGTAACTGACCCACCAGAACAAAAAGTAGTCGCACCACCATTTGTGATTGTTGCAATTGGCAATGCATTAACTGTTACTATACCTGCTGAGGCAGTAATTGAATAATTACTTGCTGATAATCCAGTAACTACTGGCGTAATTGTAACACCTGATGTCCCCCCCGCAGTAGTACTTGTATAAGTTGTTGTATAAGTTGCTGAACCAGAAATAACCGAAGCATTGTCACTACCTTGATAACCAGCAACAGAATAACTACCTGCCCCAGTAACAACGCTAACTGAAGTACCAAAACAAACACTTTGATTAGCAGCCGTAATTGTTAGGATAGCCTTTCCAATTGTAAATGAAGTTGGAACAGAGCTAGCCGAAGCATAGTTGCCATTTACAGCCACAGTTGCCGTTACAGTATAATTACCTGCTTTTGTTGGAGCGGTAGCACTTGCACTGTAAGTAGTGCCATCGGCGGCTGTACCTGCATAACTGAAGGTATAGCTAGAACCTGTACCTGTATTAGTTGCACTTGCTGGACCTTGAGCAGAACCATTGTAGGTATAAGTGGCAGGAATGACCGTTACAGTAGGGGTTGCTTTACAAACCACAACATTTACTGTTCCGGTTACTGTATTGTAATCGGTAGCATCAGATGGGGTGAATGTGTATCCTTGACTTGAAGTGCCAACACTAGTAGGTGTAGTACCCGGCGTGGTGAAAGCAAAAGTACCTGCGACGCTCGCAACACCACCACTCAATGTGGAACTCGCCAATGTTTGACCATAGTAAATCATACTTGCTTTTGGTGTAGTAGTAATGGTTGGTGTAGCTTTATTTACCGTTACACTCACTATTCCTGTTATTGAATTATAATCTGCTGCATCTGTAGGGGTGAAAGTATATCCTTGGCTTGCAGTACCTACACTTGGTGCAGTGGTTGGTGTGGTGAAGGCAAAAGTACCCGCAACACTTGCAGTACCACCACTTAATGTAGAAGAAGCAAGCGTTTGACCATAAACAATACTGTTTGCAGTAGGTGCAGTAGTAATAGAAGGGGTTGCTTTGATAACTGTAACACTTACAGTTCCAGTTACTGTATTATAATCTGTTGTATTTGTTGGTGTAAAAGTATATCCTTGGCTTGCAGTACCCACACTTGGTGCAATGCTTGGCGCTGTGAAAGCAAATGTACCCGCTACACTTCCAACACCACCACTTAATGTAGAACTCGCCAATGTTTGACCGATGGTGATAGCACTTGCAGTTGGTGCTGTTGTTATAGAAGGCGTTGCTTTGCTAACAGTTAAAGTAGCTGTTGTACTTCCGCTTGTGTAAGCACCATTTGCAGCTTGATTAGCAGTAATCGTGGAAGTACCCACACCTACTATTGTTACAGTGTTGCCACTGATACTTGCAACACTAGTATTGCTGCTAGAATAAGAGAATGTACCTGAACTATTAGAAGTTGGTGCTGTCAATGTAAATGAAGAAGCACCATAAGTTTGTGATGGAACTGTGAATGTGCCAATAGTAGGAGCAACTTTTGTAAGAAAATAATTAGTTTGATTGGATTGAACTGTCCCCCTATCTGTTGCAGAAAGTACACTGTTTAGGGTTACATATTCACTAACCCAACCGTTTAATTGAGTTCCATGATCATTCCTGCCTCCGATAACAAGAGGAATATTTGCGTCACCATAAGCATTTACAGTACCACTACCATCTGTTGTACCATTTTCATAAGCTACAGATGTTGAAGCGTTTCCTGTAAATACCCATTGCGCAAATCCAGTAGCTGCCGTTAAGCCAGTAGATAACCCATACCCAATGTATGAACCGCTACCACCATTTCCAATAAGCACACCTGAATTATAAAAGTCCCACGGAACAGGATAGTAAGGATTGGCAACCCTACCACCAAAGCTCTGATATCCACCATCGGTAGCTACGCCCGCACAGATAGCCAAGCTAAATGCACTAGAGTAACCCGTAAAAGAAGTTGTTTGCAGATAAGAAGCATTGAAAAATAGGGTAGGCTCACCGTACTGCCTGTAAATAACTCCACCATTTACTATTTGTGGTTGTAAGCTGGTTGTAGATTGAGTTGCATTCCTTCCGTTACCACTTTGATCGTACCAGATGGTAACAAAACCATTGCCACTACCTACAAATGTTTTTAAAGAAGCTGTGTCCAAGTCTCCATTTGTTGTAAAGCCAATATTTTGTGTAGTATTATCGCTGCTCCTACGTACTTGTACTGCATAGCCAGTATAATTGCTACTTAGCAGGCGCAGCGAGAAAGAGGCAGGAGATGCGTAGGTACTTGTAAGCCCTAATTTATCCAATGCTTCATTATTAACAGTTAGCGTAGCTGTGATATTTCCAGAAGTATAATTACCATTGGCAGCTTGGGTAGCAGTAATAGTACTTGTGCCCACTCCAACAATAGTTAAAGTGTTGCCACTGACAGTAGCCACACTTGTATTACTACTTGTATATGAGAACAAACCAGCACTGTTAGAAGTTGGTGCAGTCAGCGTAATTGGAGAAGCACCTATGACTTGTGTGGCTACTGTGAAGTTACTTATTGTTGGTGCTACAGCATTAACTGTAACACTAACTGTACCTGTTACTGTATTATAGTCTGTTATATTTGTTGGAGTGAATGTATAACCTTGGCTTGAAGTACCAGCAGCCGGGGCAGTGGTCGGCGTTGTAAAGACGAAAGTACCTGCCACACTTGCAGCCCCGCCACTTAACGTGGAAGATGCAAGCGTTTGACCATAGCTGATGCTACTTGCAGTAGGTGCAGTTGTTATTGTAGGTGTAGCCAGATTAATAGTTACCCCACCAGATACATTAGATGTAGCACTTCCACAAGTACTAGTTGCTACAGCATAATAATAAAGCGTTCCTAAGGCAGTGGTCAATGGGGTATACGTTGCACTAGTGGCACCACTAATAGAAGTCCCTCCACTGTTGGAGGCTGTTGTATTCGAATACCATTGATAAGTTAATGTTCCTGCTCCTGATGCAGTAACGGTCAGAGCAGTAGCAGATGCATTGTAATTAACACTTTGCGCACTAGTTGATGGTTGCCCAGTAATTGCTGTTGTTGCATTTACTGAAACCGAAGCAGTTCCACCTGTTACGACAGTGCCAGCAGAATTGGTCATTGTTGCATAATAGTAGGTAGTTCCAGCAGCAGAAGTTGAAGGTGTATAGGAATCAGTTGAAGAAGTAGAAGTATGTGTTGCTACCAATGTGCCCCCAGTACTACTATTTGTTGTATTGCTGTACCAATTATATGAACTAATTGTTGTGCCTGAAGCAGGGGAAGCTGTAACAGAAAGAGCAGTAGGAGTAGCACTTATACAAAGAGCCTGACTAGCAGGAGTAGGAGCAGAAACACCATCATCTACCAATATATATAAAGTTTTAGTAGTGTAACTTGATGTATTGGCCATGAATGTCCAATCAGGATTGCCGTTTGAACTGTTGGTATTGTTTCCAATTCCTAAATCCCCTCCTCCACCAGTCCAATCATTATAGGCAAATATTGTTTGTGAAGCCCCATAATTATGCACCTGAAAACTTCCATAACAACCACCGCCCGACGACCTAGTATCATTGAAATCATAAGTACTGGAACTTCCTCCAATACCAGCCAAACTAGCTCCCTGACTGTAGCATTGCGGCCATATTTCTACATTACCATTGGTACCATTAGCGGTTATATTTGTTACATTAGAGCCAGAACTTCCTACAACATGCAGGTTGGTTACAATCTGTTGAAAATAAGTAGAGGAGTTGCCAGGAGGTATGCCAAGGTCTGTTAAAGCCACAGAAGAATTGAACTTATCCATAGATGCCCAAACCCATGTAGTACCCAAGTCTAAGAAATAAGCTACCCGCTTAAAGCTAATGCCAGATATACCCGAATTATTCACTGCGTAACTAATAGCACTCTGAGTACTGTAAGAAGCACTGTTGGGGATATTCAATTGATATACCACCCCATAACCAGAAGCTTCCGAAACATTGGAAATAGCTTTTGATGGTGGCGTACTAAGACTCTGTGCTTTTAAGTTGAAGCTTGTTGCCATTGCCAAAAGACAAAATAAGCTTACAGCCATTTTCTTTAAAATGGATTGTTTGAGATTCCTCATAAAGTTGTTGTTTGTTTTAAGTATTGAATGTTTACTAGAGAAAGAAAGTTGGTTGCCGAACTTTTCAGTAGTGTGCATAAAGTTGTTTTTGTTGGGGGAGTGTAAAATTGTAATTACTATTAAGTATTTATTGTTGTTTAAAAATTAATTTCTAATCCGAAAATTTGCACTGTATTGTTTAACGAAAAAAATATTGTTAAATTATATTTCGGCATCAAAAATATACAGAATGTCAACTTATTAACAAAATGTAGTATCCCTTAAATGAGGGGGCAAGCTATTAAACGCATATAAAAGTGACATTTTCAACCCTTTATTGCCCATTTTCATTGGCTTTGGAAGTATCACTACACAAAATTCACATAACTACTACAAGGCATTTAGCCAATTTACGTCACGACATTCAACTGATTTTGGAACGCAACCGAAAACAAAAAGGGTATTCCTGCCAATTCTAGCAGCCAACACACCTTACATTACCCAATTCCAATTACAGTATAAGCAATATTTCACCCCTTCAATCCATTGCTTTGCTTCACAATCAAAGGCTTAATCTGATAAGACCTCTTCAGAAATTGTGAACGACATTGCGCGATTGGGTTCGTACCCCGCAAAGACGTCACCAAGATAGTTTGGCGTTACATGAATTTCCAAACAGGTTTATTGCAAAAAACAACTATTCAGAACGACAAATGTCTTCCAACTAACCCAAATGAAATTGTTAATGGCAGGCGTAAACTTGGTTTTACTTAGGGCTAGCTTCTTTTCATTTTGTGCAAGCTTCCTTACCCTTTGGCTAAGCTCCGGTCTATTTTGCGCAAGCCTCGGCGTTGCACGGTGGGTAGTAGGTAGGTTTTGCGCAAGAGGCGGTGGGGGATAGAAAAGAGAGAGTGCAGCCATAAAACGTTTAGGAATTTGTGGCACGGCTGTAGAGGCGGATATTAATCCGACTTATGCCGCAAGGCATTGCGTCTAACGCAATCAAGACGGACTGATGTCCATCTCTACGACCCCTCTACTATTTTTATCTCCTCTTCTGTTAGCTCATA
>Ga0164296_1000627_pt1 | contig 41145 bp, 10 predicted proteins | sample GEODES057metaG_FD_113533 | JGI IMG/M metagenome (GOLD analysis project Ga0164296, IMG submission 113533) | Dystrophic lake water microbial communities from Trout Bog Lake, Wisconsin, USA - GEODES057 metaG | ecosystem: Environmental > Aquatic > Freshwater > Lake | place: USA: Trout Bog Lake...
ACATAGGTCACGCAAAGAACGCCACTTGGATGGTATAAAACGCTCAACTGTAACATTGCCGCTAATTGTTCCACTGTTGCCACTCGCACCAATCGGTGCAACCACACCAGAGTTGCTGATGCTCAGGGACTTCATGGTCAGGTTGCCGTTTGTTGTCAATGTGCCGGATTGAAGGGTAAGGACACCACTTACGCCTAGGTTGTTGCTACCACTGCTAACAGTTACACCGTTACTGTTATTCACGGTAAGCCCACCTACAACGCCAGTTCCACTCACAGTTTGGGCAGCAGTACCAGACAATACTATTGTGCCTCCATTTATTGTGCCATTGACAACAACTGCGATACCAGTCACTTGAATCGTACTTGTTGTATTAAATGTAACGCCGCTATTAATTGTAAGGTTATTGCAATGGGTAAATGTACTGCTGGTCAGGTTGCCAGCAATGATTACACTTTGCGCATCACTATTTATTGGTGCACCAGCAGTCCAGGCAATACCTGTCCAAGTTGTGGTGGAGGATGGGGTAACTGAACTTGATGCAACACTTGGGGTACCCGTACCAGCAGTATTCCGTGCAGCAACAGTGAAGGTGTAGGCAGTACCATCTGTTAATCCAGTAAATGTATATGGATTTGCAGTGACGCCCGTCATCACAATATTAGAACCAGATGAAGGAATTGCAGTTACTGTGTAATCAATTACTGCCGACCCACCATTGCTAGCAGGTGCAGTATAAGTAATTGTCACCTGCATATCACCATCTGCAACAGAATTGATAGTTGGCGCATTAGGCACTGGATTTGATTCTGCAAAAGTGAAATATGTGTTGGTGCCAATGTTATTGGATCCAGTGATAGCATCTGTTGATGCAGTACCCGCAAGATTCGTATAAGTACCTGCTAAGGTTGAACTGCCTGCTATTGTATTGTATGGAGTGATAGCTGCTTGTTGTGCAAGACTCACACCTGAATTGGTAAAGTTACCTGTCTTAGTAAACTGCCAATACTCACTACCGCTTAGTGCTTGAAGCGTACCGTCAATACTGCCACCTGTACTACCAGCGACGGCTTGTACTTCGGCAGTAACAGTTCCTGTACCAGTAGTTGGATTAACCAAACTGAAAGGCAGATAGGTAGAACCAGTACCCACAGGGAAGTTGTAAGTAGAACCAGAAGCCAAACTTGCGGGCAATGTCCATATAACGGGTCCATTGATGTATGATGCAGTACTTGCACCACTAATAGCAGTTGTTGCTGTATTACCAATGGCAATTGTATAGGTAGAAGTTGTGCTTACGACACCTGAGGTAAGTGTTAATGTACCTGTATTTCCCACCAATGTGCTTGTGCCAACATTTATATTACAATTCAAGGTTAAAGGATTTGCAATTGTAAGGTTGTAGAAAGTAGTTGTAGTAGCTGGCGCAAAGTTGAGTAAGACACTAGTTCCAGTAGCAGTGGTGCTAGACACAGTTATTGTTGTAGCAGTTATTGCAGTAATCGTTGCATTAGTAGCAATACCAGTACCAGAAACAATCATACCCAATCCCAATCCAGTAGTCGAACAGGTAACAACCGCACTAGAACCAACAGTAGTCCAAGTTCCCGATACCCCTGTAACTGAAGAAGCAAGGTTAATTGACTGACTTCCAGAACCATTGAATTTAAATGTCGAACTCTCGGTATTATTTGAGTAGGATGTTGGCGTATAATTCCCTGTAATATTTATTGTTCCGCCTGTTGGCAAAGTGCGGTTGCCGCCAAACAAATTCAGGTTATTGTAAGTACCTGCCTGCGGATATTGAGCACTTGTTGAGGTACTATTATACCAAACAGTGCCACTCCAAGTTTGCCCAGAAGGTATTGCTCCAGAAGAATTTCCATTTTGTGTTTCCAAAGTGCCACTTCCAGCACTAGAGAAAGATGAACCACCATCGGTATTTGCGCTTAATACATAAGTACTCATGTTTAACACAGCACCTGTGCCAATAGTCAGCGTCTTATTGATGCTCACTGCACCTGTCGCAGTAACAGTAGCGCTATTAGCAATAGTCAGGTTACCTTCAAAAGTTGTACTTGAGATATTAACCAGTCCACCATTGGCAATGGTAACAGGACCATTAATGGTTGTAGAAGCATAAGTACCAGTATGGCTGTCTGTAAATAAACTATCAACAGTTATTCCCGAAGCAAAAGTGAAACTGGTATTGTAAGTACTGATGTTAGTAGAAGTACCCGTTCCGGTAGCAGCAGTATTAATAATAACACCAGGAGCAAAGGTGCTGGTGGAATATTGCGTACCAGAAGTATAACTACTGATTGCCCCTGACAATACATTAACCGCTCCAAAGTCAACCAAGGCAGATGAAGAACCTGGCCCTGTGACATTTGCTGAAAGAGTCACAGTGAATGTATAAAATCCACCACCTATTGATGTTGCAGTACCAATACTTTGAATATAAGTACCCGCCGGGATAGTGATACCGGAAGCATCAGTAGTATTCTTAGTCACCAACATACCAGGATTCAAAGCAGAATTTGAGGAGTTTTTGGTAACAGTTATAGTATTTACACCACTAGTGTAGGCAGTATATAAATTGGTTGCATTTGCTTGTTGGTTTCCAAAATGGCTCTTCACATACACACCACCAAAGCTACCACTTGTCAACACCGTCATATAATCCGAAGTCTTACCCCAATCATAGATACTATTTGCTATCAATGTATCGTAAGCAAAGTAATAAACACTGTTATAGGCTATGTAATAAGGAGATGAAAGCGGCGTATAGGCTGCGGTGCTGTTAATAGAGGCAACAGTAGTGGAGGCAGGAATGTTTGTACCAGTGATACCTGCACCTGTAGGTATGCTAGCACCAGCAGCAGTACTCATAGAAATAGCAGTGGAACCATTATACGTGTATCCAGTTTGATTCGAAATACTGTTGACGACTCCAGAAAGCGTAAGACCATTATAAGTAAAGGCAGGTACAGAAGCAGTAAGATTAGCAAAACCAGGAGATGGTGCAATTGCTATAATTCCCTTTGAGGCAGAAGTGGTACTTCCAGGGTTAAATGTACCATATACTGTCACAGTTCCATAAGGCAATACACTGTTTGTACCCAAGGTTAGGTTATAGAAACCCCATGCCGGGATAGTTTGACCCGTACCATTGAAGACAACTGTGGTAAACCTAGCTGTTAAAACCGTAGAAACTGTTGACAATGTCCCATTTATTGTAACCGTCGCCGTAGAATTAACTACATTATCCAGATTGATTGTTTGCGATACCCCATTATCCACATTCAAATTATAGTAAGTACTTGGAACAATCCTATTGTTTCCTGTACCTAGATAAACAACTGTACTACCTGTTCCCCAGGTTGTGTTAATAGGGAATTGATAAGTAGTAGAACCTCCTCCACTTGTATGGAAGTAACCATACATGGCAGTGCCATTGAATGTACCAGTTGTTCCTAAGTTATTGGCTCCCATTGCAAACGTACCCCCATTCGGAACCTGAAGTTGTCCATTTATAGTAAGGCCGCCACCTATAACTGTATCAACACCTGAGGTATTGTCACATTTCAATCCATTGGCAAAAGTAGTTACAGTAGAACCAGAAGGTATGGTTTGCCCGCCACCTGTGGCACTGAACTCTACCAAACAATTGTAGGTAATACTTGCAGGAATTGGTGTGGTGGTCGTATTGGCAGTTCTCAAAGTACCAATTCCAGAATTACTAACAGAACCATACAAACCGTATGTTGACATATCAAGCACACTACCTGTGTTCAATGTAAGGGTGGTAACACTTAAATTACTTCCTGCAGTTACATTGGCTGAAGTATTGCTGTTGGTCAAAGCATTAAATACAAATCCAGGTGCACTGACGGTTTGAGCCCCGGTGCCATTGAAGTTGATGGTATTGGATGTAACGATTGGGCCGCCTGATGTAAAAGTTGCGCTATAGGTATAATTGCCAGATACATAGATTGTCCCAGAGAATGTAACAGAATTGCTACCATAAGAACCTGAAACGGTTAGTGTTGAATAAGAACCACTCACAATAGTTTGCGCACCCGTTCCATCATAATTAACCGTGAAGCTCCAAGTTTTTCCTGAAGGAATCGGAGTAGTGGAAGTAGCACCAGCATACAAGATTCCATTACCACTTGTACTTGAGACAGATGATAATGTATGTGTACTTAAATTAAGTGTAGCACTAGACGCTATCGTCAAAGTTCCACCCACGTTCAAGTTGCCAGCAGCCGTAGAGGTACCAGAAGAAATACTTAGGTTGTTGTATGTTAAGGCAGGAACAGATTGAGTAGCACCATTAAAATTAATTGTACCAACTCCTGCTGTAAATGTACCCGTATTGCTGATTGTGCCTCCAATGTTGAGCGTGCCACCTGAAGTCATAGTTAAAGTTCCCGCATTAGTAAATGAACTAGTAGCAGTCAACGAGCCACTTGAACCAAAAGTCAAACTACCTGTACTTGCAAGTACATTGATGCTTGCTGGGGCAGTTGTAGTACCTGTATTATCATTTACAGTTACTGCACTATTAATAGTTACCGTACTACCAGCAGTTGGCACCCCACTAGTTCCCAACCAGGTACTGCTTGTAGCCCAGTCTGTGGCAGCAGAAGAAATATATCCATATACAGTAAAGCTTCCAGTACCGCTATTGGCACCATCTGCCACTGTAATAGTACCAGTGGAAACTGTTGTAGGCAAAGAGAGTATCAAAGCCGATGAAGTTTGACTGGTTATAGAAGAAGTTATATCAACAGAACCAATTTTAACTGTAGTTGAACTTGAGAAGCTACTACCATTGATGGTAATGGTTTGACCATAATATCCAGTTGTGTTAGCCTGTGCAAAACCAAGACTTGTTGGCACAATTGTACCCAAAGAAAAACCTGGAACAGTAGCCACTGCATAATATTGTGTTGTATTTGTACCTAAAGCGTCTGCACTAGTAACAGTTCCGGAACCTCCGCCACCTGCGCCACTTGTATTTTCGTTGGTGTATGTAGAGCCTGTACTAAACGCAACCACACTACTACTAGTAACAGAAGAGCTTGTCAATGAAACATTTCCTATACTAGACAAACTAGCAGAAGTTACGACCTTCCAGTATTCATTACTAATGGATTGTAAAGAACCTAGAGAACCATAAGTAGAACTACCAGAAGAATAACCTGTAACGGTTGTAGTGATAGTAGAACCACCCGTATTCGGAGTGATTAGTTGGAACGGATAATAATAGCTAGAAGTACCCACGGGGAAGTTATAAGTTCCCGAACTTGTATTGAATGTCCATGACAAAGGCCCGTTTATGTATGAACTACTAGAGTAACCACTTACCGCAGAAGCTGAATTGTTGGAAACCTTTAATGTATAACCATTAGGTGCCAAAATACCTGTGCCAAGCGTAAGCGTACTGGTAGTAACATTACTTCCTAAAGTGACACCACTACTGTTGCCAATTGTAAGTCCATAGAAAGTTTCAGTACCACTATTTGTATTTGTTATGGTTGCACTAGAAGTACTTCCACCAAAGGTTATATTATATCCATTAGGTGTAAAAGTACCTGCATTGTTCCAAGAACCGTATAACTGCAAGCCACCACTACCTAATGAAAGATTACCACCGTTTATATTCAGATTCCCCACAACAGTCCTTAAAGAAGAAGGTGTTGTAACAGTACCTGAATTGATAGTAACAGTTTGTGGAACACCTGTTCCAACCGTAGTTCCACTACCCCATTCTGCACCCACTGTATTCGTACCTGAATAAATCAAGGTTGATGTTGATGTATAAGAAGGTGCAACAGAAACACTGCCGCCCGCATTCAACTGCAAGGTACCATTGCCTGATCCAGTAAAGTTAAGTCCTCCAGTGTTGGTAAAGGCAGCACCCAATACTAAGGTAGCACCATTGTTATTGATTGTTGTGGAACCAGAGTTAGTAAATGGCGAAGAAATGGTACTTGTAGATGCACCTGTAATGTTTAACGTATTGCCAGTAAAACTTGCAGTGCCACTATAGTTCACATTAAAAGCACCAGCCACATTAATAGTGCTACCCAATGCAATAGTAGGTGACCCAGACCTTACACCACCAATGGTTAGATTGTTGTAAGTCATTGCAAGCACCGTTTGCGCGCCAGTTCCATTGTAATTCACCGTACTATTTGTAGTAACCATTGCACCAGTGGTATTGGTTGAACTATTGGTAAATGCACCTGCTATCCCTATAATATTTATAGGATCCAAGGTAACGCTTGTTGCGGCCCTTGTACCAGTAATTGTAAGGTTTGTATAATTAGCACCGGTTATAGTTTGCGGGGAAGCCAGATTTCCACCGCCCGTAGGAACGTTATAAGTAATCGTTCCACCAATAACACCAGTAACAGTTCCTGGATTAAATATATTAGCAACTGTTATCGAACCGGTATTGGAAGACCCAATGTAAGGAGCAACTGTTCCAGTAGTTGTGAAACCAAGGTTATAAAAAGGGAGTCCCGTTGATATTGCTTGACTAGAGCCAGCACCAGTAAAATTAAAAGTTGTCCTATTAGTTGAAGGTAGTGTTGATCCATTCCAACTCAATGTACCATTGATGGTAAACACACCATCACCATATCCACTGCCAAAATCCATATTCCTATTTTGAACATAACCGCCATCCAGATTTAGGTTATTGTAAGTACCAGGGTTTACCTGCTCAAAAGAACCTGTATTAAGATTGTAAGTCACCGTGCCAGACCAAGTTTGATTGCGTGGAAACAAGCCACCATTGGTTGTGGTAATGGTACCAGCCCCACTACTAGTGAATGTACCCAATGCATAGAACCCATAAGTTCCCATAGTCAAAGTACTGCTACTTGCAATAGACAAGGTTGCGCCATTCAAGAAATTCAAACTAGCGCCTGCCGTTAAGTTTCCAGTAGTAAGGGTCAATGTACCAGGGATAGCTCTACCTCCTGATGGTGTGGTAACAGTACCGCTTGTAGTATTGATGGTAATGTTTTCAGGGATACCATACCCAGCTGCACCCAACACAGTGCCTGTTGGGGCAACGCCTATACCTGCATTGGTAAATGTTACTCCGCCACTTGTTACAGTTGCCCCTAAGGTAGTTGGCCAAGTTGGCGTACCAGAAGAAGCACTTGTGCCTGCTGTTGTAACAGTGAAAACATAGCCACTACCAATTATTTGTTGATTAGAAGAATATGCATAATTATTTGCAAACGTTGCTATAGAAACAGATGCAGAGATATAACCAGAACCAGCATTGGTTATCGTGATACTACCCACACCCAAATAAGCAGTGGCAGTAGCTGCTGTTCCTGCATAAGTGAATGTTACGCCACCACTTGTCACCGTGCCACTAGAAGGCCAGGTAGGCGTACCTGAAGCTGCGCTTGTACCAGCAGTAGTCACCGTATAAACATAACCAGAAGCGGTAATTTGTGTACCCAACGAATAAATAGTATTGTTAGAAAAACCAGTACCAATGGTTACTGTAGGTGCCGACGTATATCCTGTACCTTGATTGGTTAAACCGATACCAGTTAGAGGGCCAGCAGTTAAAATGACCTCTGCGGTAGCACCTGAACCGCCACCACCTGATATGGTAACTGTTGGTGGATAGGTGTAACCGCTACCAGCACTAGTCAATTGTATAGCACCTACAACATTTACATTAGCAGTACCAGTTGCGGCAGTGCCAGCACAAGTGAAAGTAACTGTACCACTCGTTACAGTTGCCCCAACTGTTGTAGGCCAAGTAGGTATTCCAGAAGCCGCACTGGTACCTGCCGTAGTAACAGTATATAAATAGCCACCTGCACTTACTTGTTGATTGGCAGTATAGGCATTACTATTTGTAAAACTCAAACCAAAAGAAACAGTTGGTGAATAACCCGAACCAGTAAAGCCATACCCAGTAGTACCCGCAGTCGTAATGGTAGAACTGTTGGTAAATGTACCAGTACTTGTACCCGTTATTAGTACACCACCCACAGTATTACCGCCCCCCCATTCTGTACCAATAGTGTACGGTGCAGCAGTATAACTTAAAGTGGAAGATGTGCCATAAGTAGGTACTTGTGACAATGAAGATGAAGTGCTACTAAAAGTCAACGTACCATTGACCGTAGGCGTGCTTGGTAATGTCACTGAACCACCTACTGTAAGATTATTGAAAGCGGGTAGTGTACCTGTTACGGTTGCTGTACCTGCAAACACAACTGTACCGTTTGCACCGCTATTATTATTGAAAGTGCCGAATGTAAAGGATGCAATACCACTAGCCAACGTAAGCGTACCACCACTTGTCTGGTCTATGGTACCGCTATTAGTCAATGAAGTATTGACAGTCAATGTGCCAGATGCACCAAAAGTTATCTTGTTGCCAGAGGTTATGGTCAATCCACTTGGTGCCAATGCAGCAGTACCATTCAACGTAATGGCATTGTTTACTACAACTGCTGCACCGCTTGTAGCAGGCACAGCACCGCCCAGCCAAGTACTGCCAGTATTCCAATCTGTAGCAGCATTGGAAATGTAACCATTAACAGTGAGCGCACTAGATAAAGGTGTGGTGCCATTGGTTGCCACTATATTGCCACTTAGAGATGCATCTGATGGAACAGCCACCACAATCTGAAAATTGGATTGGGAAACAAAACTAGCCGCAGCAATGCTAGAAGAGCCATTGACTGTCAATGAAGTAATAGCACTCAATCCATTCCCAGTAATCGTTACTTGTTGCCCATAGTATCCATTGGCTGTACTTGAACTTTGGAATGAATAAGCTGAAGTAGGTACAATACCCGTAATGCAATAACTACAGGATGCTATACCTAGTGCAAAATAATAAGTACCCCCAGCAGACAAAGCAGAAGAACTAGGCACCAATGGGTAAGCAATAGTACCGGCACCCAAAGAATTATAGGTACCCGCCAACGAACTGGAAACAGAAACGGCATTATCCCCAGCACCAGATGCTGCGGCACTAGAAAGAGAAACGGTAGTAGCACTAACAGTACCAGTGGATGTAGTCAAAGACCAATACTCGTTTGTACTTACAGAACTTAAACCACTACCTGCGCTACCGCCAGCATTCGATTTATTTGCCTGTACCGTAACTGCATTTGCAACAGACGCAACTGGTGTAGCCAAAGTAAATGAATATAGATAGTCTCCACTGGAATAAACACCTACTGGGAACTTGTAATTGCCAGAGTTAGTTCCAGAAGCAAAATTCCAAGCAAATGGGCCATTGATATAGGAAGGAGTTGTTGTATTATCAATACCTGCACCTGTAATTGTAGCAGCATTGCTGCTCATTGACAAAGTATTTGTCAAAGTATTTACCCTGCCCTGTGTAAGCGTAAGTGTACCGCCAACTGCAATGTTCTGGCTTAACGTAACACCAGCAGATGCACCAGTGCTTGTATTGTTTATTGTTAAATTGTTTATGTTCACACCGCTACTAGTAGTGTAGGTATTTGCTGAAATAGTCTGCGCCGAACTACCATTATATACCACAGTAGCACTCCCATTGGTAGCATTGATATTGCCACCACTACCGCTTTGTGAGACACTACCTTTCAAGGTAAGCGTATTTGCCCCCACAATAAGAGTGGAGGTACCTGTGGAAAAATATAATTGTGAACCTACTGTTACAGCCCCAGTCATACTCACGGCTGTCCCAGCAACATAGATGCTTAGATTGTTAAAAGTGCCTGCAGGCAAGCTTTGCGCACCAGCACCACCATAGTAAACAGTACCAGTTGTGCCCCAATTTTTACCTGAAGGTATTGGCGTGGCACTTGTAGATGTTAGGACTTCAGTTTTTATCGTACCCACAATGGATACACTAGTCAGTGACCCACTAAGTATATACGCACTTGTCATATCCAAGGTATTGCCAGAATAGGTACTTGTTAATGCCCCATTTACTGTGATGTTTCCAGAAGCAGTCAATGTGGTAGTTGCACCGGCACCACCAAAATTTAAATTTGTATAGGTACCACCAACTACAGTTTGCACAGCACTAGTTGTATTATTATTGTAGCTTACCGTACCAGCCCAACCACCCGAAGTCGCAGGCAAGGGGGTGCTACTCGTACCCGTAACACACTGTGTTTGTACTGTACCCAAACCAGAACTTGTAATCGTGTTGGAGGTATTGCCGCTTAATTTATAGGTAACTGCATTGAATATATCCCCACTGTTGGTAACATTAAGTGCATCAATCGCAACAGGGGCAGCCAACGAATAGGTAGCTGGTGTAATGACCCCTGCACTGTTAACCCCATTTACAGTTAGCGTACCTATCAAACCAGTAGTACCAAGCAGTTCATTTGCAGCAGTACACGTGGCAGTAATGGTTACGTTTACCCTACTGCTACCACTAGTGCCATAAACGGGGGTAGCAGCTAATGTACCTGCAGAACGGGAAATGGTACTACCATTTGCCATAGTAAGGTTTGAAGTTGTGTTTGTCAAAGCACCTGCTGTAAGGGTGAGCGTGTTGTTTACAGTCACACTGGTAGTTAATCTAGTAGCAGTAGCCGTGGCGCTACCCGAAGAAAAACTTATAGTAGGGGTACTTGTATAACCTGCACCTGAACCAGTAAGATATACTAGTAATGGTGCGCTAGCAAAAGTTAATGCACCACCAGATCCGCCAGTAAAAGTCATTGTTGGCAAACTAGTATAGCCAACACCAGGGTTAGTAATGGTGATGCCAGTTATTGCTCCCGAAGTTACATTTATTGTTGCAGTTAGACCATTTCCACCGCCACCTGAGAAAGTTACAGCAGTACCATTCGTATAGCCACTACCTCCTGTTACAGTACCATAGGTAGCTGCACCAAGGTTCAGATAGGCAGTAGCAGTGGCTGCCGTAGTGGGAGAACCGCCACTAAAACTTACAGTAGGATTAGTAGTATACGAACCACCAGCAGTAAGGCTAATCGAACTCACCACCGATCCATTGGCAATGGTGACACCAGCGGAATTATTTATGGTTAAGTTTTGGAGGCTAGTTGCATTTGTCAATTCACTACCCGTTGTCATTGCAATGGTTCCTGCATACCCAATACTTACAGTCCCAGAGGTATAGGTGGGTGCTGTATAATTAAATGCAGCAGAAGCATTGGATTTTAATAAAGTGAAAGAACCTGTTGTAGGAATCGTGATACTAACTGGGTTAAACACGTTGAAAGATAATATACCAGTACTAGTGTTAGCCAATTTTAAATTGGTAACCGTCAATGCGGCAGCAGCACTGTTGAATGCAATGGATGAACCAGTGCTTACAGTGACACTATCGGTAAGATTAGTTACATTAGTATTTGCAAAAAAGTATTGTGGAAGTGCAAGGGCGGCATTAGCAGTTCCTGGACCATAAAAAGTAACCCCTGCACCAGCAGCGCTAGCGTTTATACCAGTACCCGAACCACCTGTTCCAGCAATTGCAGCAGCTATCAGCACTGTAGAATTCGTACCTAAGTTTAGTGTACCCCCATTGAGGGAAAACGTATTGTTTAGGAAACTGATGTTTGCACCAGTGGCTGTTACCAATGTACCCGAAGTTAGAGTGGAACTACTGTTCCAAGTTGAAGTAGTAGCAAAAGTGGCATAACCATTCGTTAATATCAAAGCTGCAAACTTATAGTTAGTGGCATCAAAGTAAAAAGTACCTACCGGTGAACCCGATGTATTGTTGGAGGAATTGATGGTAATAGCCCCAGAATTGCTAGCCGACCCGTTCCTAATTGTATTACCCAAAGCTGCAACATAGGTAGCTGCACCTCCAGAGCCAATCGTCAACCCAGGATTATTGAATAGTTCCAAGGTACCCGTTGCATTAGATGCATCGAAAGAAAATTTAGACGTAACAGTGACATCACAATAAAAAGAAGTAATAGTGTTCCCTGTTTTTAAATTCATGCTATTTACGATAATAGTTCCATTATAAGCACCATTGCCAAGATAAGGAGAAGACCCTGTTATATTAAATTGTCCTGTTCCACTGCTTGCTGTTCCTGCCCCAATACCATAAAATATACCCCCAGAAACATTAATGGTATTCCCTCCATCAGCCAATGTGATGTTGGTATTGGATGTTGTTGCGTTTTTGGTATAATAAAGATTTCCAACATTCATACCTGAACTACCAGCAATGGTATAAGTGTAGGCAGCAGAAGCACTCAAATCCAAGTTGCCAAAAGTCAATCCTGTAGGTATGGTCTGATTAGCAGCAGCCGCAAGCTTTATCTCGCCACTAATGTTTATAGCGGCACTACTCAATGCAACAGAGTTTAGCGTTGCATTATACGTACCATTGGTAGAAGCTACAACCAAGGCACCAGTGCTGCTGTTATAGCTTTGTACATAAACGTTTGAAGAGACGTTTGTAGTACCAGGTACACCACCAGTCACCAAATCACCCACTGCAATAGACAAACCTGTTCCAATAGTAAAAGTACCTGTCAATGCCAAAGGCACCAAGCCTTGGTTAGCAGAGATACCTGTAGTGATTGCTTTAGACAGTGTAAGGGTCGTACCACTATATCCTATTACTGTAGTACCAGCAGCTATACCTGTACCGGGGTAAATTTGTGTCCCGATAGGTATTGTTAAACCACTTTGCACTGTCAATGTAGTAGCACCACTTAAGGCACTTGCTGTTGTATATACATACCAAGCAGAAGCAGCATTCGCTGCAACGATAGAGGTAGATGCAGCAGACATTGTTATTGTACTGCCAGTATATCCTCCTGTGAAAGTTGCCCCAGCAGGTACGTATGTACCGGTAAGTAAAAAAGTGCCTGAAGGGAATGTGAGTGAAGCTTGCAGTGTCAGGGAAGTACCAACGGTTAATTGCGCACTATTGTCTATTGCAGCATATTGTACCGCAGCAGCAGTAGCAGTTGTAGAAACGGCAGAAGGGCTGGTGTGTATGCCACTGGTACTACCCGTAATGGCATTTGCGCCTGCATTCAAACCCGTAACCAATATGGTGTTGCCCCCATCATTAAAATAACAGCCAGCCACATTGCTACCGCTACCAATTCCATTAGAAGTACCTAAATCCAAGGAACTACAGGTAATACTGCCCCCAGCAGCACCACTAATGCCATTTGTTGCAAAATAAACATATACATTACCAGTAAAATATATTTTGCCCACGCTTACATTCTGTGGAAAATTCACATAAAGCGGTGTGCCGCTACTTCCTGAATTATTGGTTGTGCCACTACCAATGTTTCCACCATCAAAAACAAAGTTGTCTGTGGCACTGGTATAATTTGGTGTACCAGTAGTAGAACCACCATAAGTAGTGGCCCAATTGGCATTATTGGTAAAAGAACCAGGCGAACCTGCCGTTCCATTGCCACCAATCCAAAACCAGTTGGCAGCATTTGCCATCCCAGCAAAGAACAAGGCAATAACCATTAAAGACATTTTGCCCAACAATGAGGCACTAGATTTTTTGTAGAGAGAACATTTCATATAGCTGTTTTTAGAATAAGAAAAAGAAACTAAATTGAGAGGGAATCTCAAAAATATAGAAGAAGAAGCAACATTCTTACGCATAGCAAGCGGGGTTCGTTAGAAAATAATGTAACTCGTTAAATCAACAAGCAAAATTATAAAACAGCTATATCTACCACTTGTTCAAATGTTGCAAGTAGTTGTTTTGTTGTTTCAAAGTTGCAGGGTAGGGCTGTCTGGACTATGATTCATCTGATTGTATTGATTGAATGATCTTTTTAGTTCGAGTAATCAACCCAATCATTCAATCGAACAAATCATAGTGAAGACAATTTAGCACAAAAAAAGGTCAAGAGCCTTCGGCATTGCTGCCTCCAACCCTTGACCCTTCCTTTTCGTTAATCGTTAGGAACGAAAATCGCCAGCTTAAGACCAATACTTCCGATTACCGACTTTTCGCTTTAGACTCCCGCATTTTCACTCACCACTAACAACTCACCACTCACAACTTGCTTCCTATCCACAACTCAAACTCTTTACCACGCTTAATGTACTTACGCCAGCGGCATTCACAACATAGAAATAAAAGTAATAAATAGCCCTACTAGTAAGCCCCATGAATTGCTTTTTCCTTGATTGGTTAAAGTCAAAAATCAGGTTTGCCAATGTGCCACCAGGTACTACAAGCTGTCCGGCTGCGTTGATAAAAATAGTTGATGGTAGCAACATGTCGCTCACTATACAACCATATTTAAAATTCTCGCCATAAGATTCGCACTCCGCCTTCATTTCACCATCGGCTACGTCACGGGTAATTACCACTTTTTGCGCTTGGGTTGGCTTTACTGCGGCTACCCTGCCATCATTCACAGGCTTAAAAGCAGCCTGCACAATAACGGTAACGCTACCCTTGGCAATCCCATTCACATAATCGGCGGTGTTATCCATCATCAAAATAGCTGCTGCCCACTGTGTATCATAGGGACCCCGCTGTGCAAGGCCTCCACGTTTGTAGGCAGAGTAAGTTGATGTTAACGCTTCTTCCTGATTGGCATACTCCAGCGTGGTATAGGGCGGTGTAACAAACATCAAAGGCGCAGCAGCAATGCCTGTCTTTGTTGCTTCTATCCTTGCACCTAGTACGTCGCCAGTGTCCTCATGGTATTCTCTTCCACAAACTGCACTCATAATTGAAGATTTTGTTGTTAAGAAATAATTGTTGACGACACTCATATCGGTAATTGCCAGAAGATGCCTTTCATTGGGTTTCTTAGCCTCAAACCTACCTTATAGACAACTAGAAGTTCTTTTGTACCTGCCAAACTTGGTTTCGTTGCCACCAAGTTTCCTTTCGCTTAAGGCAAGATTACTTTCCTTAAAGCCAAGCTTGCCTTTGCTCCCGCCAGTATCCGGTGTATTATGCCGAAGACTCCTTACTATGCATTTTCTACTAGTTGCGCTGTGTTTGTAAATCCTTAAACTTTAATTATTCTTGGGGTTTCGCGGCGGGGGGATATGCACGGAAGAAGAGATAAAAGACAGGTTGATAACATACCTATCCGGGAATAAAAAAGATAATAGTTTTAAGAAAATTGTATTAGGAGAAGTTATAATTGAATGACCGTGAATAATGATTGAATGATTTGAATGATTTAATGATTCCCCAAAAGAAATGCTTCTACTTTTTATGTATGGGAAAATCATTTTTTTCATTTCAATCATTTAATCAGTGATAAGAAAGGCTATACGGTCACCTATGGAAAACTTCGTTGTGTAATACTACGACAATAAAATTCAATAACGGGACAATATTTGGATGTTTGGCATAATAAACTATATATCTATCCACAAATAGACTTTAATTCCCAAACTCGCTAATCAAAAGGGAGAATTGTTCTCAAAAAACCAAAATGTACCCAACCCCACGTAGGTAGTAATCTCCCTTTGGCGAAGCTTCGGCCTATTTTGCGCAAGAGTCGGCGTGGCACGATGGGTAGCAGGTAGGTTTTGTGCAAGAGTCGGTGGGGGATAGGAAAGAGAGAGTGCAGCCATAAAACGTTTAGGAATCTGCTGCCACTAATATTACTAATGCTCTCACTTGTGGCTTGGCTATAATAAAGTAGTTATCATTCTTTTAAAACCTAAATTAAGCAACACATCCTAGCCTAACAGCAGCGAAAATCACATAGGCTAGTGGAACTATGACCAAATTCACCCAAGCTAGTTAGGACTCCATGATTTAAAAAAATTAGCTAGGAAAATCCACTTACCTAGCTGTTCGAGCTTTCAATATAATTATCAATTGTGCTTTTTACTTGAGATTCGAAAGTTTGAAAAGCTTTTAGGGTTCTTAAAAGACTAAAATTTTCAATAAATTCAGCAACGTCATGAACTGCTTTATGCTCATTGAACTTATCCAGATTTCTTCTTTTCAATCCGCTTACCTCTCTTAAAATTTCAAAAAGCAACTGTTTGGGCTGTTGTATCTTTTCAATATCTTTTATGTGAGGTAAATTAATTTCACCTTTATAGTTTCTATTTCCCGCTGCTTTCCTTATTGCATCTTCATCTATAAGCAACCATGACTCCATCATCTTTATTGGAATAATAGATATTGTTTTATTTAGGTTTTTTGTATCAATCGAGTCTTCAATCTCTTTAATTCGTTTATCAATCATTTTATAGTCAATTGATTCTGCGTCTCTATGTACAAATAGTATATCATGGGGATAATACACTCTAGCTTTATTTATTTTGTCCTTTAATGTTTTGGGGGGATTAGGAAATATTCTTAAATCGGCAAAAGAACCTTGGGTAAGCAGTTGAGGATATAAATCATTCAGCAACCATTTTATTATCACAAGTAAAGTAGCATCCGAGCTGCCATCAGCGAGAAGTACATAAGTTAATTTTTTCATTGATTTATTTATAACTCAAATAAAGCAGACTGCTTCCATTCATTCACATTAGCAGAAACAGTTTTACACTTTACTTTTTTTAATTGTGGCGTTATATCAGAAGAGGATTCAAAAGGCACGGATACTTTATCTAAATAAGCGTTAATTTCCCCCAAAGTCGTCGCTTCTGACAACCTATTTTTGGTTCGCCATGTGCTTTGAAGTGCTGAGAATCCTGTACAAGACACCTTTTTATTAAATTGATCAATATACACTTCCTTACCCTTAGCAAGGTAAAGACTATCATCTGGAACACTACTTACAAAAATAGGCGAATGAGTATTAATAATTACTTGACGTAATGGGTTGTCATCATCTACTGGGTAATCGGTATCCGTGGTCATATCTGTAAGTAGACCTACCATTTCATTTATTTTTTTTGGATTGATTCCATTTTCGGGTTCTTCTAAACAAATAATTCCACTACTCATACTATCCTCGCTTATGACTGCTAAACCAAGAAAACGTAGGGTGCCATCAGATAATGACTGTGCCGGAAGTACAAGTCCTCCCTTAAATTTAATTTGCATTGTCAACAAATCCCTTTTCTCATCTTTATCAACTGTTATTTCTTGAACTTCTGATACTAAGTCTTTTAATTTGTTAGTAAGAATTTGATAAATATCTTTTTCTTTATTTGCTGTTTGAAGTCTATAAAGTGTTGCAGGAAGATTAAGACCATTGGCAGCTATTTGCGCATTTTTTACTTCATACACAAAGTTAGGCTGACGCAATGCACTTGGTTCAAACTGCAACATCTTCCAATTACGCATTTCCTGTCTTGCTAATAAGGCAGTAGGTGATTCTGCAGTTACAGTAGAAAGTAAGGTTCTTGGCATTTTATGAGGGTTGAAATCTGTAGTCCTACCTTTCCCACCATCCTGATGAAGCTTGATTTTTTCGTTAACTGTAGATATAAATGGAATTCCAGTTGACCTTCTACCTTCAATTACTGAACCTAACCAAGCTGACTTGTATTTAAAATGTAAGGCTTTTTTTATCTCTCGTTGAGTAATCGGAAGAAGATCTTCTGAAATAATTTCAATTGGTTCGCCATTCCCTTCCTCATTTAGGCGCAAACTAAGTTTATACCTTAGACTAGTAATAGTTGCTTTTGCAACCTGCCCTAAATCATCTTCTGCCTCTTTTGGAATAATCATATCAACCTCAAAAGAAATTTCGTTAAGATATTGTTGGTTGCTAGTCCTAAAAAACATATCTCTGATATCTGAGTGCTTTTGATTTTCACTTCGAATAGATTTAGCTGCTTGAAGTACTGTGTTGTCTGCTAAGTGAGATAAAAAAACAAACGCATCAAATAAGTTCGATTTGCCGATACCATTTGCCCCAGCAATGCAAGTAAACGGACCAAAAAACAATTCTGTATCCATTAAACTTTTGAACCCATTTATTTTAATTCTTGTAATCATTTGAAGCAAAGCTACATGTAACTTAATTTTTTATCGAATCTCATTTTGCTGAAATACTTCCGCAGCATGTCTTAAGTCTTCTAGTCTCCCCACTTCCCAAGCACTACTCCCCCAAATAAACTCTACATAAACTAATGTTCTTTCTAGACAATTTCCATTGGACAACTCTTTTCTTGCTCAAAGGTAGGGGCATAACTGATAATATTTAATTGATAATTGATAGCCATCGATAATTGTGGATATAACAAAGGGTAAAATCCATTGCACACCGCCTCTTGCGCAAAATAGACCTAACGCAAAAGGGGTAAGGCGCAAGGGTGGAGGTAAGGCAAGGAGGCTTGCGCAAAACAGACCGAAGAGTAGGTGTGTTTTGTGCAAGAGTCGGTGTGGCACTACAAAACCTTTATAGGGTTCTAAACCCTATAAAGGTTAGCCGCCGCCTCTTCGGCATAATAGACCGAAGACGCGGTATATTTTGCGCAAGACTCCTACCCTACTGTGGGTGGCTTGTTTGCTATAGATTAGATGCCTACGGCATGACAAACCGTCGCCCTAAAAGGCAAGGACGCTTCCACAAAATAGACATAAGCCTCGTTTTACTCGGACGAGGCATGGTTTCGTCTGGACCAGGCATGGTTTGTCTCCGACCATGCCTCATTTGTCTCCGATCAGGCATGGTTTCTCTTGAGTCAGGCATGGTTTGTCTCCGACCATGCCTCATTTGTCTCCGATCAGGCATGGTTTCTCTTGAATCAGGCATGGTTTGCCTCCGACCATGCCTCATTTGTCTTACATCAGGCATGGTTTCGCCCGGACGAGGCATGGTTTGCCTCCGACCATGCCTCTTTGCCGTAAAAGGAGGCTTCCTCCTACTTTGCCTAGTCTTCGGTCTATTTTGAGCAAGAGTCGGTGCGATGGAATGGGTAGAAAACAGGTTTTGGGCAAGCTTGCCTTTAGGTAAAATAGAAAACATCATTAGGCAAGGAGTACTTGGGAAGAGTCAAATTTTATCGATTGCCCTACAAGGAATGTTCCACAAAAGGTGTCGAATACTGCCCACCCTTTTGCAACAGTTATTACTATAAAAAGGAAGCTTCCACTAAAAGGAAAGCATTCTTCTAGCTATAATAACTTTTTATCTTACTTCCATTACCCGCACATCCCTTGCTTTTATAATGGTATGGTCAACAATATCTTCCATTGTAAGCATATCTTTCATAGGCACTGAAACACTTACTGGCTGGTCTTTATCAGAGAAATTGACGGCATAAACATATCTTTTTGTCCCCTTCGTCAGTTCAGTAATGTCCACAAGCTTATCAGTAGCCTTGGCAAGTGGGGTAATCTTGGCTTTAGCAAGCGCATCACTCACCAATATATCTATTAGCGTATCCGAAGGAACAGTACCCACATAATAAACAGTCCCCTCCCCTACCTTGTTGCTCACTATTGCGGGCATTCCTTTCAAGAACCTGCTTTGATAAGTAGCCAACACTGTGGCAGTAGTAGGTTTAAAAACATCGTACCAAAGAGAAGCCGTGTGTTTTTGGGCAGTATTTTGATAAGTAATGGCAGTGGTCTCTTGTTTAATCAGTGCAAACTGTTCTTGCATCTCAATCCCTGCCAACGATTCAATATCACGGTTCAGCAACCTCCCAAAAGACTTCATGGTTGTGTCTCGCAGCCCCGTCATGCAGGTAATTAACACAGTGCTTCCTTTTTCAGCAGCTTGTTTTAGCTTAGTACACAGTTGGGGCGTAACCAAAACCTGTGCAGGTACAATTATCAACGGATAAGCCCCTATATCATCCGTTGGGGAAATAATATCGGTAGTAATGCCCTGTTCACGCAAGGCCCTGTAATAAGAATAAATATGTCGCATGTACCTAAAGTCTGCGCTTATCCGCCCATCCTCAAAGGCCCAATCACACTTAAAATCCCTCAGTATTGCAGCCTTTGCAGCAGGAAAAGCAGTACCAATCAGTTGCTTTATTTTGAATAACTCTTCCGATGTTTGCTTCACCTCTTGATACCGCCTTCTGGGGATATTGTCTGCATCCAGGATACCATTCATCATCTGTTCGTGGGCATATTCAAAAGTACGATAGGGAAAAAACATGATGCTCTCTGCCCCGTGAGCCAACTCCTGATGACTCCACAAACGCACCATGCCGGGTTCAATCATCTTCCGTTGTTTGCCAGCAGTACGGGAAATCTGTGCTTCATTAATCCCAAAAGGGCGATGAAGCGTGCCCCTGATTTGAGACAATGCCATGGATGCCATGGCAGGATGAAACTCGAAATTATCTACTGGTGCATACTCGTTTTCAAGCGTCCAAGTGTAGGGATAATTGTCGAGCGAAAGGAAATCGCAGTTGTGGGCTAGCTTATATAAATCCATTTTATAAATAAACCCACTAGAACAGATATTGTGCGTGACCTTGAACTTTGGGGCAATCTTTTTAATGGCATCCCTTTGCAGATTGAAATACTCAATGGTACAATCGGAATAAAAGTCCTGATAGTCAACGAAACAACCAGGATTGTCTCCCTTTCTGGGTATAAACACTTGATTGAAAGAAGTAAGGTCTTCGCTCCAGAAGGTCAACCCCCAAGTTTTATTGAGTGTTTCTATGGTTTTATATTTCTTTTTAAGCCAATCGGCAAACTTCAGCCTACAAGTTTCGCAATAGCAATAGGGCTCTTCAGCCATCAATTCATTGTCTATCTGAAAACCTACCACATTTGGGTTATTGGCAAAAGTTTTGGCAAGCTCCGCTGCAATGCCCACCGAATATTTTTGGTAAGTTTCATTGTTCAAGCAAGCATGACGACGCTTGCCATAAGGCTTCCGCTGCCCCGTTTCAGTAACCTGCATCATGTCTGGATACTCATCAAACATCCATTTTGGAATGGCCGCAGTGGGTGTACAAAGCATAGTTTTGATTTGATAATTGCTCAATGTATCAACCGTATTCACAAGCCAGTTTAGCGTATAGGTATGGTTGTCAGGCTGCATCTTAGCCCAAGCAAAATCGCCCATCCTCACTATGTTCAAGCCATCCGCTTTCATCAGGGCAGCATCCCTAGATACGTCTGCCAAAGGAAAATGCTCGGGATAATAATCAGCCCCAAAATGAAAGGTCTGACTAAAAGAGTAAGAGGTGATAAACAAAAGCGGCAAGAATAATTTCATAATTACTTATTTGATAAGGACATTTAGAACATAAAAAAGATTAGTTCGATTAAAAAAGTATATGTGCTAGAAAAATTGCCACAAAGGCGCAAAAGCACAAAGAAACACAAAGAACAAAGCCTTGTAGCATTGATGCATAGGTATTTTTTTAATCACTATTCACTATTTGGTAGTCTCTTCTTTTTTTGTGCATCATCTAGCCGTCCTTTCAAATGGTTCATCTGGCGTACCAGAAAAAAATGGGAATGACGTGCGTCTAATTTCAACCTTCCCAAACCCTGTGAACGTCATTTCGACGATAGGAGAAATCTCACTAAAATCAGTCCATGTCATTGCAACGATAGGAGAAATCTAATCGAATAATATTAACAATGGACTTATAAAATCCGTTGCACGACAAAATGAGATTTCTCCTATCGTCGAAATGACGTTCAAAAGGTTCGAACTTAGCCTATAACCAAATAGCGAATAGTCATTTACTTTTTATCCATTATTAATTATCCATTATCAATTCTTAATGAACTTCCCTAGCTGCTTACTGCCATTTTTATCGGTTAGTTCAATGAAATACAAGCCACTGGCTAGGCTAGTTGCATCGAGGGTAAGCTTGCCCTTAGTTACCAAAGTACCCACATTGCTGTAAACAACCTTGCCCAAAGTAGACAAGATGCGAATGTTGTAGTTGCCGCTTGCTGTATTACCCAAAGTAATGTTCAGCTTGTCTTGAACAGGATTGGGGGCAATTGACAATTGATAATTATTAATTGACAATTGAATCGTGGCTATATTACTGTACTTAGTGCTGCCATCTATTCCAGTTTCCTTGATACGATAATATAAAGTTGTTGGATTGGTAGGAATGTTTGCATCTTCCTCAGTATAGCTGCTTGTATTGGTAGGCTTGGCGGTGGCGATGGTGGTGAAATTGCTGCCATCGGTGCTTCTCTCTACTTCGTAATTAGCGATGTTTTGCTCTTGGGCAGCCTTCCACTTAATAGACACGCCATCAGTGTTTTCTGTGGCGGAAATACTTACAAAGTTTACTGGCAACAAGCTTGCCCCACTAAAGATTACTTGAAAACGATGTGTACCTTGGCTGGCAGTATCACTGGTTACATTGAAAGTGTAGAGAGGGTTTGCCCTTATATTTTGTTTTATCCCCAAGAAATTATCTTGCAAGGTGATGGACGTATTACTATCCATACCAGCATAGTCACCAAACAACAATTGGAACGTACCGCTTGCATTGCTAGTAACGCCCAGTTGTGCCGTATCAATTGTCAAGCTATCTGGATGGGTGGCTATTGCCAATGCTTTATTACCCTTTAACGTGGTCAATACCTGGCTGCCCGCATTGAAAGACTCGGCATCCCAAACAGGGGTGTAGGTTGTTTTAGTACCTGCATTATTGAACCTGATGATTACCTCGTCCAATAGTGCATTGGCATTGCTTTGAAGGCTTACCCTTAATAGTTTATTAGACCCAGTACCAAAATACTGTGTGTTGGGTATTGCCCCACTTGCCTTATGGCTTTCCTGAAAAGTGACTGTACCGTTGGAACCTGCGGGTGTGGCCTCAATAAAAAAGGCTTGTCCGCTTGCTATGCGGTCACCACTGGTGTTGTCGTACCCAGTAGCCGCATTGGCTATTATGCCTGCCGAATAGGTCGTGTAATTACCCGAACCAAAGGGGCTGTACGTCCACATTTTGTTGTAGATATTGGTACTGTTATTACTTTGGAAAGTAGTAAAGCTCATTTGGCTCGGATAAGGATTGGCAATCAACGTGTACTTACTCAAAGCTGTGTCGTACAAAGAGACAGTCTTCGACCCAGTGGTCACAGTACCGGTTGCACTCAAAGTAACAGCTTCGGGTGCAGTAGGGTTGCCTATTTCCAATTGGTTAAAGCAAGTGACAGTACCACTGTTCCTGTTTCCACGAATGTTCATCACATAGCCTTTACCAGGCGCAAGGTTTGTTTGGTCGGTATTAGCAACGCTCACATATCTGCTACCATTCAATTTGGTGGCATTGTAGGTAAACATGCTAGGTGTATTAGTAGGTGTCACATCAAAACCATTGCTATTGTATTTATCGGTAGTGCCGCCATCGCCTGTCGTTGTTCCACAAGCTGTGCCACCTGTACCGGCACCAGTAATGTAAACTTGTTGTTGCCAAGCGTTCCGTATAGATTGAACAACGGGGCTACCCACGTAACTAAACTTGCGCAAAGTCTTGGCAGGAATATATCGCTGTACCGTCACATTACCAGAGATAGTCCCTAGCACCTGATCTATACGGGCAGTACCCGCACTGGTAGAAACTAGTGTAAGGTAACCACCTGTAGAGAAAGTCCCCAAAGTAGGAGTCAAAGTACCTGTAATATTTAAGGTTCCACCAAGTGTTACCCCTGCACTATTATCAATAATCAAATTTTGGATAGTATTACCAAAGAAAGTATTGGCAGGTATATTTTGCGCAGCACTTCCATTGAAACCAATCGTCCCAGAAGTTGAAGTTAACGTGCCACTATTGCTGATAGTACCATAAAGCTGCAAGGTATCATTGTTTGTAAGTGATGCCCCCGAAGCAATAACTAGATTCCTAGCTATTGAAGTTGCGGTAATAGTTGGATAATTAGTTTTACCTGCCGGAATCAACACATCACTTGTAGAAGTGGGGACTGTATTATCATACCAATTACCCGTATTATTCCAGACAGTACCCGCCCCACCAGTCCAGTTGCTTCCGGATTCATCCGCCCCTATATCTGTATTGCCATTGGCTACAATATTCCCCCAGTAATCAGCAGTGGGTGCGTTAGTAACAGATATACCAGCATTGATGCAAGGAGAATTATAGGTCAATTTATACCCACTTACCGTACTAATTCCGCTAGACCCACTACCTGCACTTACCAGATTAGGGTTGGCAGTCAGGGCATTGGCATCAGTAGGGTGTGTACCTCCCAATGGTTGGTAATAGTCATTATACCCAAACGTATTGCCCGTACTACTTCCCAAAGAATAAGTAGGACTGGACTGATTGATGTAAAATATGTTGTTGTAATAAGTAGTTGTGGCAGGATAAACACCCCCTCCCCAAGGGTGATGGTTCACAAAATCATTAAAGTCAGTGCTGGAATAGATAGTGTTGTTATAAAAGAAAGTATTGGTCGTTTGCCCCACCACATTAAACACATAGCCAAGGTTGCCACTGTTGTGGTGTCCATCATTCTGGCTGATGTTGTACCTAAATACACAACTATCATCAAAATAAGTAGGTGTTCCCCCATTCTGACAAACAACTACTGCAAAGCCGCCATCGTTGTCATGCGAATAATTATATTGAAACACACTCCTCCTACATTCATAATCCCCATCAAAACCACTTGCATCAGCATCCCCAGTATTGTAAACCGTATAAGCTGCTTCATTGTACTGCACCAAAGCATCGTTACAGTTATAGACAAACAAGGCATTGCCAGTGTATCTTTTACCACATTTCCACAAGACATTATTCTGTATCAATGGCGACTGTGCCACCCTTATCACAATCCCGTTGCCACCCGTACTATCCACGTTGTTGTTGATAACAACCACATTGCTGGAGGGTCGCCAAGGGGTACTGCCATTATCACCACTTATGCTCCGTCCTGACCAAGAAGATTGATTAGAAATGCCTGTATAATCCACATTATAAACAGTGCAACCAGTTATGGTAAGGCTATCAAACAAGGTCACGACATTGGAGCCAGTAATACTCAAGAAGATGCCACCAGAATATTTTGTAGAGTCATAAGTTCCCCACACATCATGTATTGTCAGGTTTTTTATGGTGATGCCTGAAACTGTTCCAGCATCGGTTTCCAACACATAAAGCCCCATTGTGATGGTTGTATCCGTCTTTGTGGCAGCATAGTTATTGGTGAGTATCAAATTGGAGATAGTAAAATATTCTTGGTTATAAAAGTAGGCAGCAGAAAGGTTGTGCAATCCACTTCCATCCGCATCTATTTCGGGCAATGTACCCGTTCCATAACTTGAGATGACGATTGGTTTTCCCGATTGCCCAGAACCCAAAGGATGCAAGGTAGTACCCGTCCATACATCACCACATTTCAGCAAAACAGAATCCCCAGCATAAAATGTATTGCTGTTTATCTTGGCTATCGTCTTCCAGGCACTCCCTGTACCCTTACCTGTGTTTGCATCGTTTCCACTTACCGCATCTATGTAATAATTGGTGGGAGTATGAGTTGTGGTAATGCTCGTAAGCACAGCGGATGAATAATTAAAAGCCTTGTCCACAGTATAAATCCGATAGTAATAAGTGGAATTTACGGCTATATTCAGACTGTCAATACACGAAGCAGTCTTTCCGGTACAGATTACAATACCAGTATTGGTATTTGCCACCGTGTCCCCAATGGCATAGATGGCATTCTGCAAGGGGTTATCTGTACTGCCAGGGTTTGCTGTATATCTGACAACCATATATCCTCCATTATCCGTTCCACCAGATGGAGCCGTCCAGCCAAGAGAAACTTTGGTAGGGGCATACAAGCTACTGCTTGCTCCAGTAACACTTCCTGGCGGCGTAACATCGGGTGCACCTGTTGTTTGATTATCCGCAGGGTAAATAACAAAGTTGTCTATATCAACCAGTGTAGCGATGCCAATAGTAGTTGTTTTAATGTTGATGCCAGCAGTGCCGGTAGTGGTTTGAGTGGTTGAGTTGGTGGTTACATTACCTGTAAAAAGTGTCCAGCTACTAGGGGTGGTTAAGGCAATATTGTTCGTAATCCTATTGCCACTGGTACCATCGGCACTGATGAATATGTATGAAGAAGGGTCTGGCGTGGCTGCATTGGCAGTATTGGCACGATAAAAAAACTGCACAACATATTTGGTACTGGCAGCAAAAGTAGTATTGGTTACCTGGTTACTGTTTACGGTAGTAGAAGAGTTGAGTGTAGCAGCACTTGTTTTGCCGACGGTAAGATAACTAGGCCCACCATAACCGCCAGTACTACTTATTGATTTGTATTGCCCATTGCCACTAGACACATACGACCAAGCAGAAGAACTAAGCGAAGAACCTAAACTGCCGATTGCTTGGTTTTCGAAGCCGGCATCCATATTGGAATAGTAGCCTATTTGTTGCTGGGCATTGGTTGTATTATAGAAAAGGACAAGAATGAGCGATATGAATGACAATATGAGAATATAGGATTTTTTTTGCACGATATCAATGTTAATCCCCATACATATTATTGTATTACATAAGAAGGACAATATTTTAACGGTTTACCCTTAGCTGAAAACTAAGCCTAACTTCTAGAACTAGTAGAATAAAAGTAAACTCCGGGAAAAATGGTCTGTAAGATTAACTACCTAAATAAAAGAACCTGATATCAACACCAAATTGACCTCAAATTATTAACGATAAAACGATTTGCTCTCGAACAAATTAATTATCATGAGATTGAATCACTAAAACGACTTCGTTAGATTAGGTTTAGAAATTTCATTTCATACATTTTGCTATCAATAAGAACCAACAACTCCCCCTACTCCTTCACAAACTTAGCTAGCTGTCTATTGCCCATTTCATCGGTTAATTCAAGCACATATACACCAACTGCAAGGCCATTTGCCTTGAGGGAAATCTTATTCCCGTTGTTAGGAATATTTGTTTTATTAAACATCTCAATTCCTGCAACTGAAAGAATACGCACATTGTAAGTGGTATTAGTTGCTTTATCGAGGACTATGTTTAGCTTGTCTTTGACAGGGTTAGGACAAATGGTGATGAGTGATGAGTGGTGAGTGGTGAGTGAAGCAACGTTGCTGTATTTGTAGCTGCCATCTTTACCAATTGCTCGGATACGATAGAACAAGGTGGTTGCAGTAGGCATGTTTGCATCTTCAAAACTATAAGTAGCGGTGCGAGTAGGCTTGGCGGTGGCAATAGTAGTGAAGTTGCTACCATCAGTGCTTCGCTCTACTTCGTAATTGGCAATGCTGTGCTCTTGGGCAGCCTTCCACAAAATAGACACGCCATCGGTGTTTTGAGTAGCAGTAATACTTACAACGCTTACTGGCAAAGCACTTGCCCCACTAAATACCACTTCAAAACGATGCGTACCTTGGCTGGCAGTATCACTGGTTACATTGAAAGTGTAGAGAGGGTTTGCCCTTATATTTTGTTTTATCCCCAAGAAATTATCTTGCAAGGTAATGGCCGTAGTACTATCAATGCCTGCATAATCACTGAACAACAATTGGAACGTACCGCTTGCATTGCTGCTAACGCCCAGTTGTGCCGTGTCAATAGTCAGGCTATCTGGATGGGTAGCTATTGCCAATGCTTTATTACCCTTTAAGGTCGTCAATACCTGACTGCCCGCATTGAAAGACTCAGCATCCCAAACAGGGTTGTAGGTATTTTTTGTACCTGCATTATTGAACCTAATGATTACCTCATCCAACAGTGCATTGGTATTGCTTTGAAGGCTTACACGCAATAGTTTATTAGACGCAGTACCAAAATATTGTGTGTTTGGTATCGCACCGCTAACCTTGTGGCTTTCTTGAAAAGTGACTGTACCGTTGGATCCTGCTGGGGTGGCCTCTACAAAAAAGGCTTGTCCGCTTGCTATACGGTCGCCACTGGTGTTGTCGTACCCAGTTGCCGCATTGGCTATTATGCCTGCCGAATAGGTTGTGTAATTGCCCGAGCCAAAGGGGCTGTACGTCCACATTTTGTTGTAGATATTGGTGCTGTTATTACTTTGGAAAGTAGTAAAGCTCATTTGGCTCGGATAAGGATTGGCAATCAACGTGTACTTACTCAAAGTTGTGTCGTAGAGGGAAACGGTCTTCGGCCCAGTGGTCACCGTGCCAGTAGCACTCAAAGTAACCGCTTCGGGTGGAGTAGGGTTGCCTGTTTCCAATTGATCGAAGCAAGTAACAGTGCTACTATTCCTGTTTCCACGAATGTTCATCGCATAACCTTTACCAGGCGTAAGATTAGTTTGGTCGGTATTGGCAACGCTCACATATCTGCTACCATTCAATTTGGTGGCATTGTAGGTAAACATGCTAGGCGTATTTGTGGGAGTCACATCAAAACCATTGCTGTTGTATTTATCGGTACTGCCGCCATTGCCAGTGGTGCTGCCGCATGGAGTCCCACCAGTTCCTCCACCTGAAATATAAACTTGTTGCTGCCAAGCGTTCCGTATAGATTGAACAACGGAGCTACCCACATAACTAAACTTGCGCAAAGTCTTAGCAGGGATATATCGCTGCACAGTAATGTTGCCAGAGATACTTCCTAGCACCTGATCTATGCGAGCAGTACCCGAACTAGTAGAGACTAATGTAAGGTAACCACCTGTGTTGAGTGTGCCAGCAGTTGGGGTAAGCGTACCTAATAAGTTTAAGCTATTGCCCAAGGTGACAGTACCTGATGTATTGATAGTAAGGTTGTTTATTACATTGGTTGTACCCGACGTTGATTGATCGAAATATAAAGTACCAGTGCCAAGCATGCTAATATTAGAAGTAGTGTTGCCCGTAATCGTCCCAGTACCAGAAGCAGTCCCATTGATTATGAGGTTGTACCCATTTAGGTTAAAGGATGAGTTGAGGGTAAAGTTGTTTACTGAAAGATTCGCCGTCAATTGAGGCGTAGTATTGGCGATAATAACATTGGTAGAAGCCGTTGGAAGCACAGAGCCACACCAGTTGGAAGCAAGGTTCGCATTGCCACCATTGGCACCCACATAACTACCAGTAGTGCAGTTGATGGCACCAGTATTACCCACTACAAACAGACAAGTAGTGCCACCTGCCAAGGAAATACCTGTTTTACTTAGTGTATAAGGGTTGCTGCCACTAGGTGTCCCCAAGGTGCTTACAGCATAACTAGTGGTGTAGATACCCAAATCGCAACTGTTACCTACTACAAAGCTAGCCGCTTCATTGGCGGTATTGAACTGGTAGGTCATGCTCGCCGTAGTAGACGCAGAACCAGTAACCGTCCACTGCAAATTGACCATCTGAGCAGCAGTGTTGACAGCATTGGTGATTGTGCTGCTTACCCCAACCGAAATATTGGACGTACCAGAGGTATTCGTAACCGTAAGCGGGGTATAAGCTGTTGCAGTACCCACAGGGTAAACAATGGCAGTACTGGTAACACTATTCTTTGTCAATACCCCAGTTCCATTGGTGACGATATAGCTGGATGAGGAACCAGTTGGCATCGTGGCGACAGTGAGGTTATTATTACCTAAGATTAAATTACCACTAGTAAGCGCAAGCGTGGTAGAGATAGAAGCAGCGTTGCCCAAAGTAGCCCCGCCACTACCGGTAGTATTGATAGTAAGGTTGTTAAAGGTCTCCCCACCCGTTTTATTGATGGTTTGTGTTGTGGAAGTAGAGCCATTGAAGATGATGGTGGTATTGGCATTGTTGAAAGTACCCGCATCACTCCAGTTGCCTGTCAAACTAAGTGAAGTGCCAGCCGTTCCAGCAGCCAGCGTACCATTAGAACCTATAGTTACATTACCGTTGACCTGAGTTGCACCAGCAGTAGTATAACCTATATTTAGACTAGCTGCCGTAGCATTTACGGTACTGCCGTTAATACTTGCAGAACCACCTACTTGTAATGCACCCCAAGTGTTTGTTGTATTATTGAGCCTTACAGAGCCAGTACCTGTATTTAAAACAATGAATGAACCAGCAATATTGTTGAACCCAGTCACGGAGATGTTACCAGTTTGTGAGGTACTGTTCCAAACTACATTGCCAAAGGTTTGGGTTATATTGGTTGGATTGCCACCCGTGATACCACTTAAATAGAGATAGGAATTAGCGTTCCAAGCAGTAGTTGGCACAGCAGGAGATGCGTTTGCCAATTCCAAAACAGAATATGCATTTGGGCTAAAGCTGCCTGAATTAAACAAAGAGAAACTAGAGACGGTCATTTTGATATAACCGTAATTATTGACCGTACCTGTATCATTGAGATTACTGGTGGTAACAATCAACGTAGGGTTTGTGCCATTGATAGCAGCAGCGGATAATGCCGAAGTGCCAACATTGATAGTGCCAGTAGAAGCAACAATTACCGTAGAAGCACTCTGCACAGTGGCACCATTGGCGATAGTCAGCGTGCCATAGACCTTTACATTGTTTGGCAACAACGTAACACCACTAGGAACAGTAACTGAATACGTATTGTTGACCGTAAAGGAATAGGCAGTTTTATAACTGTTGCCACTGGTGAATGTGATGCTGGAACCACTGGCCCCATTGCCAATCTGTACAGCATTGGGGATGCCCGCACCAGAAGATACGTTTGGTTTCCACTCGCCACCTACTGTGTAGGTATTTCCAGTATTGTACAGCAACGTTGAAACTGCACCATAAGTAGGTGCATTGCCAACCACAGAGAACCCTGCATTGATATAGAAATTACCTGCCAAACTTGGTGAAGTCGTAAACGTGATTACACCACCACTTCCGCTTGTATTTACTGAATAAAGAGAGATAGCATTCGACCCATTTATGGTAAGACTGCCTGTAACAGACATCGTACCACCCGTAAAGGTCATTGTGCCATTATTGGTAATTGTACCATTGATGGAAGGGGAGTTTGTACCTGTATAAGTACCGTTATTGGTGAAGGAAGCGTTGCTAATAAAGTTCAAACCGATGTTACTTGCTGTGAGTGTACCATTAGAAGTGATAGTCAGGTTGGATACATTACTAACAGAACTTGACAGCGTAACCGTATTGTTTACAGTAGCGATGATAGCAGAACCACTAGGTTGACTACCTCCAAGCCAAGTGCTGCCCGTGTTCCAACCACCGCTATTGCGCGTTACATAGCCAGCTATTAAAGTACCATTGTAGGTTGCAGCACCAACTTTAACCACTCCTGTAGAAGCTGTAGCACTAACAAGAACAATTAACTGAGTAGGAATGCCACTCGAACTCAATATAGTTGCTGGTTGTCCCCCAACAGTTACTGTAGTGGTTGTCTGGAAATAATTGCCTACAATAGTCAAGGTGTCCATTGTATAAAAAGAACCAGCTGTAGTCCCTGAAATGCAAGAAGTGACAGAGGTAATGGTTGCATTGGGATAGATGGCTGCCACAAAAAAGGCATTGGTATTAGCAGACAAGGAGATATTGGTAGCAGCGATGCTGGTAGTAGTCGGCGTACCTCCTGCTGAAACATAAGTACCATTGCTGGTAGCGGATTGCCCAATTAAGTTATAACTACCCAACGATATTGGGGTAATTGTAAGGGCTATTGTGTTCGCTACGCTCGATTGGATACTCCAATACTCCGAAGAACCAATGCTTGTAAGCGTAGAATTATAGCTTCCTCCACAATTGCCTTTAAAAGCCGTGACCGTGATAGTACCTGCGTTACTTACAGAAACAATTGTATCAGGTAAATAAGCAGACGAAGTTGTATAATTACCCACAGGGAAAACATAGGTATTGCCCGTAGCAACAGTTAAACTCAATGGGCCATCGACAAAAGCAGCACTGTTGCCCCCAACAACGAAAGCAGGGGAAGTATTGGTTACTGTGAGTGTATTAGTCGCTGTAGATAAAACCCTACCTGTTGTAAGCGTAAGCGTATCCGTTACTGTCGTTGCCCCCCCAAGAACCAAGGCATTTGTTGTACCAGTTTTATTCAGTTGCAGGTTATTGAAGCTGGTAGCACCACTGATAGTTTGTGTGCCACTACCATTAAAGTTTACGGTAGAACCAGTAGTGGTTAAGCTACTGGTGGTCACTGTATAATTACCTGCAATGCCAATGGTACCCGCAGAAAGGGTGCGTGGACCACCAGCGATATTCAAGTTGTTGTAGTTACCGGCAACCACTGTTTGATTTAAAGAAGAAGCATATTGTATACCCACAGTCCAAGTTTGCCCTACTGGCAAGGGGGTAGTACTGGTATCACTGGTCTGAATAGTGCTAGTACCAGTGATAGTACCGCTGGACTGCAAATTGCCACTGATTACCAAAGTGTCATTTAAGGTAAGCGTTGCCCCTGCTTTGACAGTAAGCCTTTTGGCATACCCCTTTCCGTCCGCAATGGATAGTGTTGGCATTCGGGTAATCCCAACGCTCGGTATTGCCACCACGTCTGTAGTAGTAGGCACCCTGTTGGCAGACCAGTTTGCTGCTGTACCCCAGTCCGTACTCACTGCACCCGTCCAAGTAAGGCTTGTATCAGTCATAAAAGTGGCTGCACTAGATGTATATTGCCATATAGTAGAATCAAAAGCTTTAAGGGTGATTGAATGATTGCCCGTTGCTGCCCCTGTCCAAGTAGCAGTGTAGGTAACTGTATCATAAGAGACACTTGCTTTTGTGATGGTTAAGCCTGTTATTGGGGTATTATTATCTAGAAACTGAACAGAGGAGATACAGTTAGCAATGTTCGGGTTAATGACCGTAGCGACCAAAGTAGTCGTATCTGGGTAAATGTGATTGGTGATACTATTGGTAGTGACGGAGATTTTAGGGGCAATACCTTGCACCCCAAGACTTGAAAGACTGGTACGGAAAGAATCGGTGTACAACCCAATCCTGTTGATGTGCCACGCAGTGCCTCCAGCCAAAGTAAGAATGCCCGGTGTGCGCAAACTATCCATTTTAAAAGGATAGATTGGGTTGATTAGCTTATTAGTGACCTTGTAATTGTTTTGGAAAACCGTTCCCCATCTTACAAAGGGGTCACTTGTTTGGGCATAAGTATTGTTCGTGGTGCCATCAGCATTGAAAAGGTTGGCATCAGATACGTAAGTAAAGGTTTGCCCAGAGAAAGTACTACCAAAGGTAAAGATGGCATTGTTTTTAATCTGACTCCACAATTGAGAAGTGAATGCTTTATTGGCACCATTCACCGTATCCATCATATCAGACAATTCAGGGAATCGGCTTTGCCACGTGGCACTACTGCTACTGCCATAATAAAGGTTTTTTACGCCAGTGGAATCACTTGTATAGCTTGATACCGTGTCGGCGGTATAATTACTAACTACTGGCCTCGATTGATTGATGATAATATTATTAAAGAAGCGGTTATAATTACCCCCATTATTCACTATGCCATATATTGAATTGGCAACAATGTTGTAAACACAAGTATCCCCCGAAGTATTATTATCCAGATACAATCCATTGGCCCCATTGTTATCGTGCAAATAATTATGGTTGAATTTATGCCCTCTATCCTTCCAGATACCAGTACCATAGATTGCTCCCATGTCGGAATAAACCAATACTACACTATCCACTTCATTGTACTCAAAAGTAGAAATATCCCCTGCGCCGAAACCAAAAGCAATACCTATGTGCGGACACTTGCGTACCTTGTTATTAGCTATGTACACCCCAATACACGCACCAGGGTTGATGGCTGCATTGTACAAAGGTGCCTGTTGTGCATAGTCATAAATAAAGTTGTTTTTTACGGTATCATTACAACGTTTCAGTGTATTGATATCGGTATTGTATGTGCTACTATTCAAGGCAATACCCCCAGAACCCAATTGATGTAAGTCATTACTCTGCACCACACTATTTGTTACATCATTCAGAATAATGGCAGTATTGGTACATTGTGTAATATCACAGCCCGCTATGCGAATATTACTCGCACTGTTGACTGTAATGGCCGACCCTGCACCACTGGTGAAGAATATATTTTGAAACTGGGTATAGTTTGCATCCGTTGCAGAAATGGCAGGCATCGTCAGGGAGTCTGCATATTGGATAGTACCCGTATCCGGCACCCACATATACAGCATCTTGTTATTGAAATTGATACTGTATTCCCCAATCGTATCTATCTCCTCAAAAAGGTTGGATACAAAATAAGGTTCAGCATAATTTCCTGCATACCCAGCAAACTTGTTTCCCAAACCACCTTGTACACCATCCGTTTGATAAATTATTCTATTGACAGTATCAATGGACTTCGTCTTGATCCACTGCAAAACAAAAGATACCCTCCAGTTACCAGCCAGCCAAACGCCTTCATCATTCAAAGCCTTCACCCAATAGTTGGTATGGGCATTTGTGTAGTTGAAATTCCCGCCCGTGTCAGGACTATTCGTTCCTTTATAGTTTACCCCATTCATTTTCATGGTAGTATCATTGGGATAACGGGACAACATTAGCGGTGTAGTATTTTGGTAGAAGATAGGATGCTTGGGCGAATCGGAGATAACGTTGGCCCATGGCAACACACTTTGTGTATTGATATTGTAGGAAGAGAGATTCAACTGCATAACCTTTCCTTGTGCTGTGGTATTGATAATCCTTTGTTTGATGCTATCAGGAATGGGTTGAAAATCGGCACGGTTAATCACTTTCAACGGCTTGAAGATGGCATTCCCTCTGTTGATTGCTTTATAAATAGCAGGGGCATTGGCTGTACGGCTATCAGCACTGGTGAGGGTGTATTGATAATATGTACCATCTTCAAGTAAAATATTACAAGGATTATTTGGGTAGTTCTGAACCACAATCCTTGCACGGGCAAGATTGACTGGCAGATTGTAAGTAGAACCACTACCTATGCCACTTCCATTAGGCGAAGCATAGATAGTCACCGTTTGTCCAGCACTGTAAGTAGGAAGCGAGCCAGCACCAATAGGGGTACAGGTATAACTACCAGTACCCGTTACAGTGAGTGTTCCGTAAAGTGTATCGCTACAGAGGGAAGCCGTGCCACCAACGTTTATATTGTAGAAATTATTTTGACCAATGATGGTGTTGGAAGAAGAGCCATTCATTGCCACTGTGCCAATGCCATAAGTGAAAGTAGCATTGTTTGTAAAAGTTGGGGCTGCGCCAGTCATGGACAACACACCACCAGCAGACATATTGATTGTACCATTATTAACCAAAGCTGTCACATAAATGGTGTCTAAATTATTAAAGGTAACACTAGCACCACTTTGAATAGTTAGCGTAGATGCAGTAGCTGAATAATTTGAAGTACTTATCGTAATAGCATTGGCAATAGAAACCACGGCATTGGCAGGGGGAACTACACCACCTACCCATGTAGAGGGATTGCTCCAATCGCCGGCTTGTGCTGTTGTATAACCTAATATACTAAAAGAATATCCGTTGGTGACAGTGCCACTTACGTTGGCAGTAATGTTACCAGAAGTAGCACTGGCAGGAATCGTTACTTTAATCTGAGAGGAACTTACAAAGGTTGTAGCACAATCACTGCCACCATTGAAAGCAACGGTAGTACCTGATGCGAAATTTGCCCCATTGATGGTTATCAACTGACCAATGTAGCCAGAAGTACTGGTAGCACCCCCCGTAATCCCCGTAATGGTGGGTGTGGTAGAGTACGCACCCAGAACAAAATAATTGGTGCTACCATTTGATATAGTCCCGATACTATTTGAAGTATTGATGGAACTACCACTGACAGTTCCCGCTATTGAAGAATAGGTGCCAGCAAGACTGGTACTCTTGCCAATTAGGTTATATGGAGATAAAGAAACAGCAGTCCTGGTAAGGGATATATTACCACCCGTGATATTCCCTACGTTAGCTGCAAGGCTCCAATATTCAGTACCGCTAATAGCAGAAATGGATGTATTATCCGCACTGCCACCACTGTTAGCCAAAGAAACTTGAGCCGTCGCAACGGTTGTGCCACTGGTACTTGTTGAAGGGCTAGCCATCGACAAAGGGTAATAAGCACTGCCATTCCCAATGGGAAAAACATAAGTGCTACTGCTACTTGCTGGCAACGTCCAGCTCAATGCACCATTAATAAAACTTGTAGTGCCAAATGAACCCGTTACAGCGGTGTTTGCGGTATTGGTTATTGCAAATTGGTTGGCATTGGTAGTTACTATCCCGCTTGTAAGCGTCAATGTATTGGCAACAGTTGTAGGGCTACTCAATGATACCCCCCCACTTGTTTTATTCACCGTTAGGTTATAAAAAGTTTCTGTCCCTCCCCCACTGTTAGTAATCGTCGAAGTACCGCTTCCCGCGAAGGTGACGTTGCGGTTGTTCAACGTGATGGTTGCACCCGTATTTGCGTGTGTCCAGTTGCCATAAACAATCAAATCCCCATTGGGAGATGCAGTGGTGGAAAGGGTCAGTCCACCATTAATCAATAAATTACCAGTAATCGTTTGTGTAGAAGCTTGTGTTCCCATCAATAAGGTAGTTCCTGCATTGATAGTAACATTAGCAGGACTATTCCATTCGGCAGCGTTGGTGGTACTTGTGCCTGTATTGTAAACAAGGTAAGAAGCGTTGCCCAAAATAGGCGAGCCTATGAAGGAACCACCAGCATTTAACTGCAATGTTCCATTATCGGTTAGGTATGAACCCGAAGTAATGGCGGCACTTGCATATAATGTACCAGCCGTTGCAATAGTCCTGGATTGACTATTCATATTCAAAGCCTGTAATACAGCAATGTTGGTTGGTCCATTGGTTGATGGCCAGTAATAATCATTGGCCCCACTAAGCGCATAACTGGTTTGGTTGAAGACGGTCGTACTACCAGCACCATAAGAGATTACGTTTGATACACTTCCACCAGTGTTCAATTCTATTACGCCATTGTTCACAATGCTTGACGGAGTGGTAACCGCCGCAGCTAACGCCAAAGAATCCCCTGCATTTACTGTGAATGAGTTTACGGTGAACGGCGATGAAATTGTACTAAGCTTTGTACCAGTAAGGTTTATTACATTGCTGGTGGTAATAAAAGAAGCTATCGTACCCGTATAGTTAACATTCAATGCTCCAGTAATATTAACAGTACCACTTGCCAAAGTAAGGTTAGAGGCAAAAGACAAAGTAGTACTAGCTTGTGCAGAAGCAGCGTTGGCACTAAGTGTAATGATAGAAGAGAAGTTAAGTGTTCCAGAGCCTGTTGCAGTGGTGGTTGAAGAAATGGTGATGGAGGTTGCACCCACACTTGCCACGGTTGCACCTGTAGGAAAACCTGAACCAGAGACTACCGTTATTGCCATGCCCACATAGATACCGGAAACATTGCAGGTAACTGTTGTAGTACCCGTCCAGCTTGCCGAAACACTATTTACGGCTGCATTGGTATAAGAAACAGTTGTTCCAGTAGTGATGCCCGTTCCAGAAACAGTCATACCATTGGTAATGCCACTAAGGGAAGATGAACCACAAGTAACAATTTTACTGGATGCATAAGTAGTTGTTCCAGAGATAGCTGTTGCACTTCTGGCATTGATGATTGTCAGGTTGTTGTAAGTTGCTGCTGGAATGGTTTGTGTACCGCCATTGAAGTTGACTGTTCCCGTAAAAGAGCCAGTGAATGAACCAAAAGGACTTGCCCCAGTGTATTGTGTATTGATAGTCCCTGTTCCTGCAACCCCACCCGTACCCAACGTCAAAGTGTTAGTGCCGATGTCAAAAGTGTTGCCGCTATTTACGGTCAGGGTATTGTTTACAGTTATGTTACTAGCAATGGATAACAATGTTGTACCCGTTCCTCCGCCAGCACTCACCGTTAGGTTATAAAAAGGTTTGCTACCATAATTTCCATAAGTTATCAAAGGGGCATCTGAGAATGTAATGGTACCTCCTGTCATACTTGTTGTTCCTGTTGTATTCCCAAAATAGAAATCACCATTGGGATTAAAACCTGCATTGTGACTAGCAATATTTAGGTTACCACCCGTCATAATAAATGAATTGTTGTAGGCAACTCCTAATATATAAAAGCTATTACTATTGATTTGATTAGTTGTATTCACCGCTCCCCCAGCAGGAATGGCAAGTGTGCCACCAGCAATACAAGTGTACCCACCATTAGCCACGGCATTATATCCCCCATAGACATTTACAGTGCCACCATTCATGTATAATTGTCCACCAGAGGTGAGGGACAAAGCGACGGGTGTGGTATTGCTACCCCAATTGATAGTGCCGCCTACAGAAGTAATCGTAACAACACCGCCTATCTGATGTGCAGTGGGGTTGGTAGTAGTGCCACCCCCTGTATTGATAACCGCACTTGCGTTGTTGAGGGTAAGCCCACTGGTTGCAGTCGTTGCAAAGTTTATGGTTGCACCAGTCCCTGTAAGTCCACTACTATTAATGGTAACCGAAGAGCTACCCACAGCCGTTACAACTGTGCCTATTGGCACACCCGTACCAGAAACAGGCATACCCACAGCCAATCCTGATGTACTACAAGTGATGGTATTTGTTCCTGCAGTCCAAGTGGCGGCGACACTACTGACTGATCCTATTTGAGCAGTAGAACCCAAAGATGTAGCAGTGCTGCCCAAAGGGGTAATAGTAGAGGCACTGCTTATTTGAAATGTACCAAAAGACAAAGTAAGTGTTTGCGTGGTGCTTGCAGTTGCCATCGTAAAGACCGATTGCATATCCACCACATTACCAGCAGTGTATCCCATGTAGGTAGTGATGAGGTTGAAAGCATACGACCCAGAGCCGCCCACTATTGAGTAGGCATTATTGTTTAGGTTTGATGTGGCAAAAGTTATATTGGTGGCAGTAGCACCCTTCGTAGTAAAATCCAATGTACCATTGTTGAAAATTACATAGCCGCCATCGCCGCCATTAAGGGCAACTGTATTTGTTTGGGCAGCTGCGATGTTTGTTTCAACCACTGTTGCGTTAGTGGCAATATTGATAGTACCACAAGTGAGTGAAACACCATAACCAGATACACCTATACTAAAAGTGGCATTGGTGGGCGTGATGCCCGAAGTACCTGCGGAATAATAACCACTGCTATTGTTTACATAGATATTACCAATTGTATTCGCCACATTATTATCCAATGTCACGTTGTGGTTTATGTACATATCAGGGATAGTAAAATAACCAAAGCTTAGGTTGGTTGTCCTGGAGCCAGAGGGCTTTTCGGAGAGGGTAATAGTCGTACCCGATACTGCCAAAACCTTTACACCGGGTTGGATACTTGATCCAGAAACATACTGCCCCACAACAATATTTGGATTGGATGCACCCAAAGTGATGATGTTGGATGTGGAAGATAAAGTAGCAGATATACTTGCAGCATAGAAGGTCAACGTTGTGGTACTAGAAGCAGTAGCAGCCGCCGATATGGTTATGCTTGTACCATTGACAATGCTTGCAACAGTTGCATTGGATGGCATGTTTGTACCAGTTACATATTGTCCCACTGCTAAACCTACTGTGGTAGGTACAGTAACAGTAGTGGTACTATTGGTAGTACAAGCATTGGTACCAGTAGTATAACTCCAAGAAAAAGTAAGGGTAGTACTAGAAGAAACAGTTGCAGAAGGAGCTTGCGACAACGTAAGTGACGTGCCCGTAACAGCCGATACCGTTGTACCCGCTGCTATGTTTGTACCTGTAACAAACTGACCAACATATATAAAAGTGTTTGAAGCACTCAAGGTTACACTAGTGGTGGAAGTACTGCCTGAAGTGGCTTGTGTGGTAGAAGATGGCTGTGTATAAGGCGCAACAGTAGCCGTAACCCAGCTACTTCCATTGTACACTTGCCAATTGGAAGTACTGCTAAAAGTGGCGGAACCAATGGTACGATAATCGCCAGCTACTTGGGCATTGATATGAGTAATTGAAAGACTAAATAGAAGTAAAAATAAAAGTTTGAAGGGAGTACACAAGTGGGGATTCTTCATATCGGCAATCTTAAAAGCTCACTATTTTTCCATAATAGTGTCAGTTGACAAAATAAATTATTAAATCCCTAAATAATATGTCTGTTTGTTGCAAGTAGTTGTTTTTTATGACCAAAGTAAGGTTTGTGTACCATTTGTAATTTAGTTAGTATTTGCTACAAAGACAGAAAGTATGGACTTGGTACACATAGATAAGAAGATATGGAAATGGGTGGGTAAAATATCTAGAGTTACTTTAAATAATCTGGAATCGCAATCAATGTGTCTGGAATCGCAATCAATGTGTCTGGAATTGCAATCAATGTGTCTGGAATTGCAATCAATGTGTCTGGAATTGCAATCAATGTGTCTGGAATCGCAATCGATGTGTCTGGAATTGCAATCAATGTGTCTGGAATTGCAATCAATGTGTCTGGAATCGCAATCAATGTGTCTGGAATTACAATCAATGTGTCTGGAATTGCAATCAATGTGTCTGGAATTGCAATCGATGTATAATTTATGGTGGTTTGGGTGTAGAAACACGTCTTACAACCATTTTCAGGTCATGTATTGAGATGTTTTGAGGAGTAAATTGGCAATTTTGAGGGATTGTTGGTGTGCGGGAGGGGTGGTTTTTCATGTAAATTGACCAGCTTTGTAATTATTTATGATATAATCTTCCAATCCTATCATGGCAGGATGCAGGTGTTTCAAAATGTCATTTACTGTTATCCTGTAAACTTTTAATCCAAGCGCAACTAGGTAAAGTTCCCTTTCCTTATCATAATCAGCTTTGTTATCGTGGCTTGAACCGTCTATCTCAACAACTAAACCTAGCTTTTTAGCATAGAAATCAACGATGTAATTTCCTATAATCCTTTGGCGGTCAAAGTCTATATTGTGAAAACCACCTTTAGTTACTTGTTGCCAGAACAATACTTCGGAGAGGTTTCTTGCTTGTCTCATTGCTTTTGTCCTTTCCTTTAGGTTACTATTATAAGGTAGGTCTTTTATAAGGTGCTGTACTATTTTGATACCATTGATGGTGTAAAACGGTGGTTCGGTTGGTTTGTTAGTATTTGTCATAATCTGTTTTTTGTTTAGTAAAGAAATCCTAGTTTACAATAGGTATATAAGCTGGCTTTTAGCCAGCAAAAGAAACCACCCCGCCCTACGGTGTAAAATTAACCACCCCGCCCTACGGGCACCCCTCGAGAGCTACCGTGTACACACATCTTTTTAGCCCTTGTTTTATAATAGGTTTTACGTTTCTTTTATCATATTGTATAGTTTCCACCCCTTATAAA
>Ga0164296_1000632_pt1 | contig 41007 bp, 41 predicted proteins | sample GEODES057metaG_FD_113533 | JGI IMG/M metagenome (GOLD analysis project Ga0164296, IMG submission 113533) | Dystrophic lake water microbial communities from Trout Bog Lake, Wisconsin, USA - GEODES057 metaG | ecosystem: Environmental > Aquatic > Freshwater > Lake | place: USA: Trout Bog Lake...
AACAGTTGGCCGGACATCATCGAGAGCGTTGCGCATTATTTCGTCGCCAGCGGCTGGCGTCGCAACGACCCGATCGTCTCGGCCGCCTCGCTGTTCGACCCGGACGTCGAGGGGTTGCCCGGCAGCCGTATCGATCTCAACGAAACGGTAGGCTCACTGAAGGCCAAGGGCGTCGAGTTCAACGCCCTCGCGAGCGCGGATGCACCGGCGGTTTTTCTGGCACTACGCGATGCCGATGGCCCAACCTATCGCGTCGGCTATCATAATTTCTGGGTGATCACGCGCTACAACCACAGCGCCATGTATGTCCTCGCCGCAACCGAACTGGCCGCGGCGATCGCTCTGAGCGTCAACCCAAGCATCGAGCCCGGAGACCACCCCGCGACGACGCGTCCACACAAGTCATGACCGTGGTCACGTGGTGGACTGGCCGTAGAGTCAAAGGGACCTCGGAGACGGGTCTGCTGATCGCGCTGGTGACTTTCGCCGCCATCCTTACCGGATGCACCCCCAAAGTCATTCGACCGGCTCCCGCACCCTCGATCGCAACGAGCCCAAGTGCGCCCGCGGCGCCGCCGGTCAGTCCGCCCAAAAGTCGACCGACCGACGCCGAACTGCTCGCGCTTCCCGACGCCATTCCGGTGGCGGAGCAGCGGGCTCTACTGGGCAATCCCCCGTCCTACACGGCGCTCGGCCAGCGCTACACGGTACTCGCCGAGAGCCGTGGTTTCGTGGAGCGTGGCGTGGCGTCCTGGTATGGACCAGACTTTCATGGTGAACGCACTTCGGTCGGTGAGCCTTACAACATGTACGCCATGACCGCCGCCCACCGAACCCTACCGTTGCCGGCCTATGCGCGGATCACCAACCTCAAGAATGGTCGCTCGGTGGTGGTGCGCATCAACGACCGCGGGCCATTCAAGTCAAATCGCATCGTCGACCTGTCGTATACGGCGGCCCTGAAGCTCGACATGCTGCGCGAGGGCACCACGATGGTGGAGCTTCGCGTTCTCGAGCCGGCACGCGATGCACCGCCACCCCCCAAACCGGCACCGGTCTATGCACAAGCCGGCGCCTTCGCCGTCGAGGACAACGCGACCCGACTCGAGCAAAAGCTCATCGGCGCCGGCATTACCGAGGTCGTCGTCCGTCACGATCGGGTCAACGATCGGGACCTGTACCGTGTACGTATCGGTCCGGTCGCGTCGGTGAGCGACTACGATCAACTCGTTCAACGACTCGCGCGACTCGGGGTCGCACACATCACCCTGGCGCCCAACTGAGCCCCCGCAAGGGGACGTGGCGCGTTAAACTTGACGCCTCTCCCCATTGCTGACACAGGTTGACCGTTCATGTTGGTTTCCATGATCCGAATCCTGATCCTCGCCCTCTTTCTGGTGGCGCCTACGACCGAGACGCTCGCAGGCTCCCCCATTCCGCCGCCGCCCGCGGTTCCGGCCAAGACCTACGTCCTGCTCGATGCCTTCAGTAACCGCATCCTCGCCGGCCAACGCGATACCGATCGCGTAGAACCAGCGAGCCTCACCAAGCTGATGACGGCCTACGTCGTCTTCGACGCACTCCGAAACCACAAGCTGACGCTCGATCAGGAAGTGCCGATTTCCGAGCATGCCTGGCGTGCGGAGGGCTCCAGAACCTTCGTCAACGTCGGTACTCGCGTGCGGGTCGATGTCCTGATCCAGGGCATGATCGTCCAATCCGGTAACGACGCGACCATCGCGCTCGCCGAGGCCGTGGCGGGTTCGGAGTCCACATTTGCAGTACTGATGAACCAGTATGCGCAGAAACTGGGTCTGACCGGCTCGCACTGGACCAACGCGCCGGGCCTTCCGGGACCAGAGCACTACACCACGGCGCGTGACATCGGCCTACTGGGTGCGGCACTGGTACGTGACTTTCCCGAATACTACAAGTGGTACTCGCAGCGCGAGTTCACCTACAACAACATCACGCAGCAAAACCGCAATGGCTTGTTGGAGCGGGATCCGACCGTAGATGGCATCAAGACGGGACATACCGATGCGGCAGGCTACTGCCTCGCGGCGTCCGCACTACGAAACGGCATGCGCCTCGTGTCGGTAGTGATGGGCACCAATAGTTTCAAGGAACGAGAGGATGCGAGTGCCGCGCTACTGGGCTACGGATTCAACTTCTACGAGACCTTGAAGCTTTACAACGCCGGTCAGACCATCGGCACCGCACATGTCTTCAAGGTGGGTGATCCGGTCACAGTGGTCGTGCACAAGGCGGTATCGGCCACCGCAGGGCGCGGAGAACTCGCGGGAACCAAGGCTCAGCTCTTTCTGAATCCACGTCTGGTTGCCCCCATCTCGGCCAACACCGCGGTTGGCCATCTGAAGCTCACGCTGGGCGATACCGTCGTCGCCGATGTCCCGGTATATCCGGCGCAGGATATCGCCACCGGCAACATCTTCCGCGTGATCATCGACACCATTCGACTGTGGTTCCACTGAGGTCACGACTCATGCAGACCGTGTGGCTGAATGGCCGATGTTTGCCGATGAACGAGGCGCATATCTCGCCGCTGGATCGCGGTTTTCTGTTCGCGGACGCGGTCTATGAGGTCGTGCCCGTCTATGCCGGTCGCCCGTTCCTGTTCGCCGAACATATGGCGCGCCTGACACGAAGTCTGGCGGCGATCGGCATGTCGATGCCAATGAGTCCCGAGCAGTTCGCGTCCGCCATGCAGGAACTCGTCACCCGTAACGGAGGCGGTGACCTCTACATCTACCTTCACGTGAGCCGTGGGGCCGATGTCATCCGAAACCATGCCGCCACACCCGGTCTCAAGCCCACGGTGTTCATGATGACGAGCCCGTTGGCGGCACTCGACCCGAGGATCCCGGACCAGGGCGTCGCCGCCATCACGACCGACGACCAGCGCTGGCACCGCTGTGACATCAAGAGCACCGCGCTGCTACCGAACATCCTCGCGAAGACTCGTGCGGTGGACGCCGGCGCCACCGAAGCAATCCTGATCGCCGACGGCTGGCTCCGCGAGGGCTCCTCGAGCTCGGTACTGATCGTGACGGCAGGCGTCATCAAGGCGCCCCCCTATGGTCCGGAAATTCTTCCGGGCACCACCCGCGATCTGCTGTGCCGACTTGCCGAAGCCGCGGGCATTCCCGTGACGATCGCGCCCGTGAGCGTGCAGGAACTCCATGCCGCCGACGAAGTCTTGCTCGGGTTTGCGACGCGCGGCGTCCTGCCGGTGACACGCCTCGACGACCACGCAGTCGGCAGTGGTCGCCCGGGCCCCGTCTGGCGCCAGCTGTTCGAGGCCTTCGAACGTCAGAAACCTACCGACGCGCACATCGCAAGCGCCAGTCCCTGACTGAGCCCACGCCATGAAGGATTCACCGCTCGAGTTCCCGGGACACCACCCCGTCAAGGCCGTCGGCCTGCATACGCCTGAATTCAAGGAACAGATGATCGCTGTCGTCCATCAGGAAGTCGGCGAGCCGGCGGTGATGGAGATCCGCGAACGGCTGAGCAAGGATCATCGCTACCTCTCGCTCACCATCACGGTACACGTCGCGAACCGAGACCAACTCGATGCGATCTACCGCAACATGCATGCCACAGGTCTGTTGATGTTCGCGCTCTAAGCGCTCTGCATCACGCGGGCACGACCGCATCCCACCCGTGGGGCTCGTCCGGCAGACGCAAGGTGCGCCACAAGTGCGGCACCAACTCGCGCGCCGCCTCCTGCACGGTCAGCCGGATGCCGAGCGAAGCGAGGTCAATCACCTGAAGTCCGGCATAGCCGCACGGATTGATTCTTGAAAAAGGCTCGAGATCCATCGCCACGTTGAGCGCCAATCCGTGATAGCAAGCGCCGCGACGTATGCGCAAGCCAATACTGCCAAGCTTTGAACCGGCCACATAGACGCCCGGCGCGTCTTTCCTCGCCACCGCCACGACACCATGGCTACCCAGAAAATCGATGAGCGCCGTCTCGAGCGCAGTCACCAACTCCCGAATGCCGAGGTTCAGGCGGCGTAGGTCGAGCAGCGGGTAGACCACGAGTTGCCCGGGCCCGTGATAGGTGACCTGTCCACCCCGATCCACGGGAACGATGGGTATCGACCCCGCCGACATCACGTGCTTCGGATCACCATTCAGGCCGAGCGTGTAGACCGGTGGATGAGTAAGGCACCAGATCTCGTCGGGTGTGTCGACGTCACGCTCCTCGGTAAAGCGCTGCATCCGGCGCCACGTGGGCTCGTACGCCACGTCGCCGAGCCAGCGAATAAGCGCGCTCACCCCAAACCGGCGTTGTTGCGCTCGAGCGCCCGCTCGGCACGGTAGCTCGAACGAACCAGTGGACCCGAGACACATTCGAGAAAACCGAGACCGAGTGCCGTCTCACGCCACCGCTGAAATTCCTCGGGGGAGACGAAACGCTCGACCGACAGATGGTTCACCGTCGGACGCAAGTACTGACCGAGCGTGACAATGTCGACCCCGACGGCCCGAAGATCTCGTAGCGCCTGTTCGATCTCATCTGCCGTCTCGCCGAGGCCAAGCATCAGACTGGACTTGGTCAGGAGCGTGGCCCGGCGTCGCTTAGCGGCATCGAGCACATCGAGCGTCTGCCGATAACTGGCACGCGGATCGCGAACCGGATGCGTCAGCCGCTCGACGGTCTCGACGTTCTGCGCAAATACCTCGAGGCCGCTATCAACGACGCAGTGCACCGCCTCGTGACTCCCCTGAAAGTCGGGCGTGAGCGCTTCTACAGCGGTATCCGGACAACGCGTCTTGATCGCACGCACACACGCGGCATAGTGAGCCGCACCACCGTCGGCAAGATCATCGCGATTCACGGAGGTCAGAACGACGTATTTCAGACCCATCAGCTCAACCGTACGCGCGACGTTGGCAGGCTCCTCGAGGTCAAGCCAACCGTGAGGATTGCCGGTATCGACCGAACAAAATCGGCAGGCACGGGTACAGACCGCCCCCATCAGCATCACGGTGGCGGTACCGGCGTTCCAGCACTCGCCGATGTTCGGGCACTTGGCCTCCTCACAGACCGTCGCCAGACGATGTTCCTTGACGATGCCACGTACCGCGTCGAATCGTGCGCCGGACGGCATCTGAGCCCGCAACCACGCGGGCTTCGGACCCGCCGGCACCACCGGCGCACTGGCGGTCGACTTGATGCCGTCCCGAATCGCGACGAAGCCTTGTGGGGTCAGGTACTTTTGGCCGCTTTTGGCAGTCATAGACAGCAATCCTTGATGAGCGTCGCGGCGCCCATCGGGCGGCGCCCACAGATGAATTCTACGCCAGACGTCGATCCAGGGCTTGCAATCGGTCTGGGGTCCCAACATCAACCCAGAGGCCTTGCCAGAGACTCCCCTGCAGCCACCCGCCATGGAGCGCTCGATCCAACACCGGGCGCAACGGCCGCCGACCGGGCGTCAGCGACTGGAACAGCGCAGGACTGTAAAGGCCGATACCGGAATAGGTGTAGCGCGGCGCGCCCGTGAAACGCAACTCACCACATTCCAGACCGAAATCTCCGCGCGGATGCTGGTCAGGGTTCGGCACCAGCACGAGGTGCGCGAGTCGTCCCGGCGTGAGCGATGTGGGAAAGAGGACTTCGGTGTAGACATCGGCATTCACCACCAGAAATGGCGAGGCGCCAAGCCACGGGAGCGCGTTGCGAATACCGCCGGCCGTCTCCAGAGGCTCGGGCCCCTCATCGATCCAATGGATGCGTACCCCGTGGCGGCCACCATCCCCGAGCGCCTCCCGAAGACGCCCGCCGAGCCAAGACAGGTTGATCACGATGTCCCGCAACCCCTGCGCAGCAAGACGCTCGAGATGCCAGACGATCAGCGGCTTGCCGCCAACCTCCAGCAATGGCTTCGGGATACGGTCGGTCAGTGGACGCATCCGCTCGCCGCGACCTGCGGCCAACAGCATCACCCGCGGCCGAGTCATGCGGTGAGCGCTCGCACCTGCGCGGCAGCAAAACGCGGCACCACGACCTGATGCAGCCAGGCGTCGAACTCCGCCAGCTCCGGATACAGAGCCGTCACCTCAAGCACATAGCGCAAGACCAGTGGTAGGTCCTGCAAGTACGACGGCTTGGCATCGCGATACCAAAGACGCGCGAAGATGCCGAGCACCTTGAGATGGCGCTGCAAACCCATGAGGTCGAACCAGCGTATGAATTCGGCGGCGTCTGCAGCCGGTTGCCCGGCTGCGATCAGGCGGCAACGGTAGGCCTCGACCCATTCGAGGACGCGCGCCCGCGGCCACTCGATGTAGCAATCCTTGAACAGCGACACCAGATCGTAAGTCACCGCACCACGAATCGCGTCCTGAAAATCCAGGATGCCCGGGCCCTCCCCCGGCAAGACCATCAAGTTTCGTGAATGAAAGTCACGATGCACGAACACCTGCGGCTGCTCCAAGGCCACGCGGGCGAGATGAGCGGACCAGCGTTCGATGAGGTCCCGCTCGTTGGCAGTCAACGCATAGGCCAGGTGCCGGCCAACAAACCATTCCGGCAGCAACTGCACGTCACGATCGAGTAGCGCCACGCCATAAGCGGGCAAGGCCGTCGCAGCCTCACGACCGGCGATCTGGATCTTCAGTAGCGCTTCGATGGCTGCGCCGTAAAGCGCATCCGCACGCGAGCGATCGGCCAAGGCCGCCAGATAGTGGGTGGACCCGAGGTCGGTGAGCAACAAGAAGCCACGCGCTCGATCGATTTCCAGAACCTCGGGCACGATGACGTCCATCGCAGCGAGCGCAGCCGCCGCCCGTACGAAGGGATCAAGATCCTCACGATCCGGTGGCGCATCCATCACGATCCGCGTACGCCGTCCGTCATCCGCGCGGAAATAACGCCGAAAGCTCGCATCGGCCGACGCCGGCGACAGCGTGATGTCGCCAAGCCCAAGGTCCTGCCTGAGCCAGTCAGTCAGTTCCGCTAGCCGCGGATCGTGCTCACCATAGGTCACCGAGTTCATAGGCATCGGATTATAATGCGTCGGGCTGGCGCAGCTGCGACAGAGTTTCTCGGCACCGACAGGCTCTCCCTTTGTTTTTAAAGGCATTTTTCAGACCCAGGCGCCTCATGAGCCTCGCGGCCGCCTTAAGCCTCGCTGCGTCCGCCGACGCCGGGGCGCCGCCCCCGTGTCTGGCGGACACCTGCGGCGCGGCAGCCGTGTGCCCCAGCGATCAAGTGGCGAAGCCGGTCTCGAAGACGCCGCCAATGCTGCCCGACCTGTCGGGCTTGCCCGTCGAGATCGAAAGCGCAGGCGCCGAGGTCACCGTCCGTGGTGAAGCGCGCCTCAAGGGGCCCGTCCGCGTGCAGCAAGGACCCCGCACACTGACGGCCGGCGAGGCCACCTATCAGGACAGCACTCGTTCGGTCGACGTCAGCGAAGCAGTGACCTATCAGGATAGCCAACTGACCTTGGCTGGCGATACGGGCACGTGGAACCCGAACGGGACCGGCGAATTCAAAAACGCGGATTTTCTGCTGTCGCAGCGCGCCTCGCACGGACACGCCGCCGACATCAAGCTCTCCGCCGATGGCAAACTCGCCTTGACTGACGTGAGCTACACGGCCTGCCCTGCGGGACGCCCTGACTGGATGCTGCGGGCGGGTCGCGTCGACATTGAGCAGGCGACGCAGGAAGGCACCGCCCACGACATGACGCTGGACGTCAGGGGTATCCCGGTACTCTACCTGCCACTGATGTCGTTCCCGGTGGGCGATGCTCGGAAATCCGGGTTCCTCTTTCCGATGATCGGCGAAACCAGTACCAGCGGACTCGCGATCGCCACGCCCTACTACTGGAACCTTGCGCCGAACTACGACGCCACCCTGACACCCGGCTATCTGTCGCTGCGTGGCGCAACGCTGGGTAGCGAATTCCGCTTCCTCACGGACAACTCGCGCGGCACCGTCGAGAGCGACTGGATTCCGAACGACATCAAGGCCAACAGCGATCGGGGATACTTCAAATTCGGGGAGAGAACGGATTTCAGCCCCCATTTGCGCCTCGACACCAACCTCGCCTACGTGACCGACAGTCACTACTTCGAGGACTTCGGATCGGGGTCCGACGCCACCAGCGTAACCTACCTGCAGCGTGCAGCACGCCTCACCTATCTTGATGACCACTGGCAAATCGTCGGACTGATCGATCAGTTTCAAACCATCAACCTCAGCATCGCGCCGATCGACCGGCCGTATAACCGCGTACCGGAAGTGGACGTTCGCGGGCACTGGAACGACGACACGGGATTCGGCGCCGAGGTGCATGCACAGGCGGTGGATTTCGTGCGCGGCATCGGCGTACAAGGGCTCCGTGGTCGCTTCGACCCCACCGTGAGCTACACATGGCGCACGCCCGGCGCGTACCTGATTCCATCGATCGGCTATGAAACTCTTGCCTATGCACTGCGCAATGTGGACAGCGGCCCCACCTCGCTGTCGATCTCCGCGCCCAAGGCCTCGGTCGATGCCGGCCTGGAATTCGAACGCGACCATGGCACCCTGTTGCAATCGTTAGAACCTCGGCTCCTCTACAGTTATGTGCCGTTTCGCGATCAATCGAACGCGCCGGTGTTTGACACCGCCACTCCGGATCTCAACACGATCCAGTTGTTCAAGACCGACCGGTACGTCGGCGGCGACAGGCTCGCGGATGAAAACCAACTGGCCATCGGGGCCACGTCACGCCTCGTGGATCTTGCCTCGGGACGTCAATGGCTCAGTGCGACGCTCGGTCAGATCTATTACTTCACGCCGCCACGAGTGACCCTGCCGACCCCGACGGTCGCTGGTCTCCCAACACCGGCGCCGACCACCTCCGTGACGCCACCAAACTCGTCCGATATCGTCGGGCAATTGGATCTCAGCGCCTACCAGAACTGGAACGTGGCAATGGGTGAAGTCTGGAATCCCCACAATCATCGCGCCGATCTCACGGAGATCCTCGTCCGGTATCAGCCCGCCCCCGGCAAGATCGCGAACATCGGCTATCGCTTCCGTCGAGACCTGCTGGAACAGGTCGAAGGGTCGTTCGCCTGGCCTGTTGCCGGGCGCTGGAACCTCTACGCCAGAGAAGTCTATTCGCTGCAAGATCACGCAACGACCGACGCCTTCGCTGGATTCGAATATCAGGCCTGCTGCTTTCGCCTGCGGTTCCTGACCCGCCACTACGTGAGTACCTTCAACGGCGACCACAACACGTCCTTCACGCTGCAGGTGGAACTGAACGGCCTCTCGAGTGTCTCAGGGCGGTCGGACGCTTTCCTCCAGCAGGCGATTCGGGGATACTCGTCCGCTAACCCCAATTCCGGTATCCCATGACGCCCATGCCACGCCTACTGAAACTTGCCGCTCTACTAATTGCGCTTGTCGGCGCCAACGATGCACTGGCGCAGACGCGTGAAATCGGAGGCCGCGGCGAGCTCTTGGACCGGATCGCCGTGGTGGTCAACGACGGCGTGGTGCTGCAAAGTCAAATTGACGCGCAGACGACGGAAATCACCCATCGACTGCGTGAGCAGGGAACGCCGCTACCGGCCCCCTCCGTACTGAAACAGCAGATCACCGAGCGACTCGTCGTGCAGGAGATTCAACTGCAGCGTGCGCAGAAAATCGGCCTGAAGGTCGCTGACGAGGCGCTCAACGCCGCCTTGCGCGATGTCGCCAACCAAAATCACATCGACTTCAGCCACCTGCCGGAGGCGTTGGCCAAGGAAGGCATCGTCTACTCGGAATACCGCGAGCAACTGCGCCACGAGATGACCATCTCGATGCTGCGTCAGCGCGACGTGCTGGCGCGCATCTACGTGAGTCCGCGCGAACTTGATCAATTCCTCGCCAAACAAAGCGGCGACAAGAGCGCTGAGGTCTCGTACAACGTCTCGCACATTCTCCTGTCGCTTCCGGAGGCCGCATCACCAGGCCAGCTGGATCAGGTCGAGAAGAAAGCGGAAGAACTTTACCAGCGGGCGTCCTCAGGAGAAGATTTCGGCCAACTCGCCGTGGCAAATTCACAAGCACAGACGGCGCTCGAGCGCGGCTTGATCGGCTGGCGCAAAGGCAACGAATTGCCCTCATTCATGGCCGATGTGGTCGCGAAAATGAAGCCAGGCGATGTCTCGAAGCCGGTCAGAACACCCTCGGGTTTCCACATCATCCGCTTGAACGAGTTTCGCAACGACGCTCAGCCGATGATGGTCGAGCAGATCCATTCCCGACACATTCTGATCAAGACCAACGAACTACAAGATGACGAGACCGTTCGCGGCCGCCTGCAGACGATCCGCGATCGCATCGCCGGTGGCGCGGAGGAATTCGGCGCCATCGCCAAAGCGGTCTCGGAGGATCCAGGATCAGGCTCGGAAGGCGGCGATCTCGGCTGGACGGGCCCCGGCTCCTTCGTCCCCGAATTCGAGCAACAACTGACGGAACTCAAGGAAAACGAGATCAGTCAGCCCTTTCACAGTCAGTACGGTTGGCACATCGTTCAGGTACTCGGTCACCGTCTGCAAGACATGAGCTCGGATGAACGCAAGCGGCGTGCGTATGAAAAGATCCGCTCGAGCAAGATGGATGAGGAAATCGAGCTCTGGCTGCGGCGACTGCGAGACGAGGCCTACGTCGACTATCGCGGCTAAGTCATCATGACCGCGGGACCATCATCCAGCGCACCGGTGGTGGTCACCTCAGGCGAGCCTGCCGGTATCGGGCCGGATCTCTGTCTGACGTTGGCCGACAAGGACTGGCCCTGCCGCCTCGTGGTGGCGGCCGACCCCGAGGTCCTGGAAGCCCGTGCGCGCACACTTGGCCGCACCCTCTCGCTCGAGGTCGTCCGCCCCGACGAGGCACGACCCCATCGACGCGGACATCTGCAGGTCCTCGCGCACAAGGCGCGAAACACCGTGGTACCCGGTCGACTCGATCCGGCGAACGCAGCCTACGTGCTCGACATGCTCACAGCGGCCGCCAGAGGATGTCAGACCGGCGCCTTCAGTGCGATGGTCACTGCGCCGGTGCAAAAGAGCGTCATCAGCCAAAGCGGTATCGCATTCAGTGGCCACACCGAATTTCTGGCGGACCTCACCGGCAGCAAGCATCCGGTGATGCTGCTGGTGGCCGAGCGACTCCGAGTAGCCCTCGCCACGACCCACCTGCCGTTGCGCCAGGTACCGGATGCCCTCTCCAGCGAGGGACTCCTTGAGACCCTGAGGGTTCTGGCAACAGGGTTGCGGGAGCGCTTTGCGATCGTTGACCCGAAGATCACGGTACTCGGTCTCAACCCGCACGCTGGCGAAGCGGGGCATCTGGGCACCGAAGAGATCGAGGTGATCGGGCCGGCCGTCGCGGCAGCGCGGGCCGAAGGCATTCATGCCACAGGACCTGTACCGGCGGACACGGCATTCACGCCACGGCAGCTCACGGGGTCCGACGCCGTACTCGCGATGTACCACGACCAAGGCCTGCCGGTACTCAAGTACGCGGGCTTCGGCCTCGGCGTCAACATCACGCTGGGTATCCCCATCCTACGCACGTCGGTGGACCACGGGACAGCGCTTGATCTTGCGGGATCGGGACAAGCCGATGCCGGCAGTCTCGAAGCTGCCTTGAGGCTCGCGCTGGGATGTCTAGGCCGTTGAGCGAGTCACTCAAACCACACCGTGCCAGAAAGCGCTTCGGCCAGCACTTCTTGCATGATCAGAACGTCGTCCAGCGGATCATCGGCTGTATCGACCCGCAAGCCACCGATCATCTCGTCGAAATCGGCCCTGGCTTGGGCGCGCTCACGCTCCCTTTGCTGCGGGCCGCCGGTCGTCTGGAAGCGCTGGAGATCGATCGGGACGTGATCCCGCGACTCGTGAGCAGTGCTGCAGGTATCGGCGAACTGATCGTCCACGAGACCGATGCGCTGACATTCGACCTGTCGACGCTCCGACAGAGCAACGAACGTCTACGGGTCGTCGGGAACTTGCCCTACAACATTTCGACGCCACTGTTGTTTCACCTGTTGTCGGCGCGCGGCGTGATCGCTGATATGCATTTCATGCTGCAGCGGGAGGTCGTTGCACGGATGGCTGCCGAACCGGATTGTGGCGACTACGGCCGGCTGACCGTGATGCTTGCCGCGTACTGTCGCGTCGAGTGGCTGTTCGACGTGGGTCCGGGGGCGTTTCGTCCGCCCCCCCGGGTACACTCATCAATCGTGAGGCTCGTCCCGCACGACGAAGCACCGTTCAAAATCGCGGACCCGAAGCGATTTTCAGCAGTGGTATCGGCGGCGTTCGGTCAGCGTCGAAAAACGCTTCGAAACTCACTCTCGGCATTGGTAGATGCCATTGGCTTCGAGACCGCCGACATTGACCCGAAGCGCCGCGCCGAAACCCTGAGTCCGGAGGAATTTGCGCGCCTCGCGGCGACACCGCCACCGGTATAGACTAGGGCGGCGCTCGGATGATGCGCGCCGACGGCAACACCGTCACCAAGCCTGTCCTGCAGACCTATCGTGCTCGCAGTGGATCTGCCTGAACATGGACGGTGGGTCCATCGGCTTCGGCAACGACGAGAGTCGTGTTGGTAATTGCCCCTGTTCATCGCTCGTCAAATCTCGGCAATCCTGAGGGAGGACACTGTGCTTCATGCCCCACCGGACGATGTACTCGCAGTGCGCCTATCGTGACGAACACTGATCCAGAACACCCGGTCGACGTAGAGGTGGTCACGACGTACGTCGAAGAGCAATCGGATCCGGCCGCAAGCCGGTTCGTCTTCGCGTATACGATCACGATCCGCAATCAGGGCCCGGACACGATCCAGTTGCTGACGCGTCACTGGGTGATCACCGATGCGGACAGCAAGATCCAGGAAGTGCGTGGCGAGGGGGTCGTGGGACAACAACCGATCATCCGTCCGGGCGAGTATTTCCGCTATTCGAGTGGCGCCGTACTCGAGACCCCGGTAGGCGTCATGCAGGGTAGTTACCAGATGATCACGAGCAGTGGTGCACGCTTCGACGCACCGATCGCGGCGTTCTCGCTCGCCATACCCGGCATCGTCCACTGAGCGCATGGCGACCTACGCGATTGGCGATCTGCAGGGCTGCCATGATGAATTCATGGCGCTCCTCGAGCGAATCCAGTTCGACCGGGAGCACGACCGTCTTTGGCTGACCGGAGATCTCGTCAACCGCGGACCCCAGTCTCTTCTGGCACTGCGCGCCGTCCGACACCTCGACGCTGCGGTGCAGGTGGTGCTCGGCAACCATGACCTGCATCTTCTCGCTCTTGCAAATTCGATCAACAGAAAGACGCGCCCCGACGACACGCTGGATGACATTCTCGAGGCGCCCGATCGCGACGACCTGCTGGAGTGGCTGCGACAACAACCTCTACTGCATGACGACACCGCGCTCGGATACGTGATGGTGCATGCAGGTCTCGCGCCCGCGTGGGATCTGGCCGCCGCCAAAGCGTGCGCCAGTGACGTCTCGATGGCACTCCAGGCGAACGATCACCGTTTTTTTGACGAGATGTACGGCAACGAGCCGTCGCGCTGGTCTGCTTCACTGACGGGCACCGACCGCTTGCGCTTCGCCGTCAACTGTCTCACCCGTCTGCGCTATGTCTCAGCGGACGGTAGCCTTTTGCTGAAGCTGAAAGGACCTCCGGCCACCGCCCCGGCGGGAGCGATCCCGTGGTTTCTGGCCCCTGAGCGACGCGCGCTGGACCGCAAGATCATCTTCGGCCACTGGTCCGCGCTCGGTTATCGCGCTACGGACGAGTTCATCAGCCTCGACACCGGCTGTGTATGGGGAGGACAGCTCACGGCAGTGCGTCTGGACCTCGCGGGGCCGCCGGTTCAGGTGGACTGCCAACGCCGCGAACCTCCCGATCCACTCGGCCTCTTGCCCGACTAGGCTCGTCGCGCCAAGGCATTCGCGAGGGTATTTATTGCAAGATTTCGCGTGGAGTCTCTTGGCCTATGCTCTAGGGGTTCCCGGTGGGCTGCACGACGACCGCCGGCAGCAAGGCTTCAAAACCAAGATCGATGGCTCCCAAGGAGACCGCTCCGGGCGCGCAATTGAAGCGACCACGACGCTCGCGCACCGTGGTGGACGGCAACACCTGGCGGTCGAACTGCTCCACCAGTTCGCAGTCGCCAGCAGCGATCGACTGACTCTTGGCGCCATCAATGTGCACTCGGCGCCAGGCGGCGACGACCGGCGCTGGCGTTAATGATGAAGGGGTAGCTGCAGTAGCCTCGACGGCGCCCGCAATGGCGGCGCCCTCCTGACGGGGCACCAGCACCGCGAACTTGAGACGTGCCCCCGACAGTCGCGACGGACCGCCGAAGGGATCACTGCAATACGCCGATACGGTCGTGGCGCCGGGCCGCGCACCGGCCAGTTCGAGCAATCGCTTGAGTTTGCGCTCGAGCCCGTCACAGGAATAAAAGGACGTCAAACCCAGATAGGAAAACTCGACATCCCGAGACACCCAATCTGCCTCTAGCGGCTCGGCCGAAGCCGTGCCAACCCCCCATGGCAACATCGCCAGCACACAGCCGCACGCGATCACCGACGCCTTCGCCGCCGTCCACATCTTCGAGCTCCCGCCACACCACCCATGAGTGACCCTACCCGGGCCATGCGCCTCGACAGCCAGCGGCGCTACCTAGAGGGATATAATGTCACAGGAGGCTCCAATGACCATCACACCCCCCTTCAATCTCGCCCAGTGGATCGAAAGCCATCGACACGCCTTGGTGCCACCGGTCGCCAATCGCCAAGTCTATCCGGCGGGAGATTTCATCATCATGGTGGTGGGAGGACCCAACGCGCGGGGGGATTTTCATGTTGATCCGGGCGCCGAGTTCTTCTATCAGCTCGAGGGCACGCTGACCCTGAAGACCATGCAGGACGGCAAGCTCGTCGACTATGTGCTTGGCGCCGGTGATGTTTTCTTGCTGCCGCCATGGGTACCGCACTCGCCACAACGCACGCCCGGGTCGATCGGCGTGGTCGTTGAGCGTCGTCGCCTGCCGGGCGAACAGGACGGCTTCCAGTGGTACTGCGAGTCATGCCATGGGCTGTTGTACGAAGAACACTTCGTTCTGGAAAATATCGAAACCCAATTTCCGGCGGTGTTCGACCGCTTCTATTCCGATATCGCGCGCCGGACCTGCCGCCAGTGCGGACAGATACTCGCAACACCCACCCCCCACCGATGACTGACGTCCTCGTTAGACGATGTGGTGCCGAATTTACCGTGGACCTCAGTAGTCCATTATCACTCGCGATACCACTCGACTTCGATGGCGCACAGCCCAATTATTTCGGTGCGCCGCAGGCACACGCCGAATCCCTGCGAGACGGCCATTTCATCGGTGACGTCCGCCAAGGGGGCTCGGTCAACTGCGAGAAGCTTTCATTGGTGGCCCACTGCAACGGGACACACACCGAGTGCGTGGGCCATGTGACGGAAGATCGCGTGGTCATCAACGAAGTGATCACTGGCACCTTATTCCTGACACGCGTGATCAGCCTGCAACCGGTGGCGATCGGGGATACGCCTGAGGCGATCGATGGGCATCGCCCACCGTCCGAACTCGTCGTGACCGAAACGGCACTCATCCAAGCACTGGCGCGCTGGCCCGGCCGATCGGACGCCGTCATTGTGCGAACGCTACCCAATCACTCCGATAAGCTGTCGGCGCATTACCTCGGCGAAGCACCCGCACCGTATTTCACGCCTCGCGCCGCGCGCTACCTCGCGGAGCAGGCGATCGACCATCTGGTGGTGGATCTGCCATCGCTCGATCGAGCCCATGATGACGGTCGCCTGCTCGCTCACCGTGCCTTCTGGGGCATGGATGAGCACGAAACACGTGCGAGCGCCGCCAGACGGCCGCAGGCGACCATCACGGAGCTTGCCTGGATCGCGCCGACCGTTGCCGACGGGTGGTATCTGCTGAATCTACAGATACCCCCCTTCATGAGCGACGCGGCACCCAGCCGACCCATCCTCTACCGAGCACGCCGCCATGAGTGAGATCGGCTTCAGGGACAGCCACGCGCTGGATCACGAGGACCCACTCGCCTACCTACGGGAGCGCTTCGAGATCCCGAAAATGCCGGACGGGCAGGACACGATCTATCTGTGCAGCAACTCGCTGGGACTGATGCCTCGGGCCGTGGTCAGCGATATCCAGCAAGTTCTAGCAGACTGGGCGCAACGTGGCGTTCAGGGACATCATTCAGGCGTGCAGCCTTGGCTGCCGTATCACCACCAGTTCGCCTCTCCGCTCGCCACGCTCGTGGGTGCCAATGCCAGCGAAGTGGTCGTGATGAATACGCTGACCGTCAATTTGCATCTGATGATGACGAGTTTCTATCGGCCCCACGACGCCCGAAAAAAGATCCTGATCGAACGGGGAGCGTTTTCCTCCGATCGATACGCGGTGATGTCGCAGATCGCTTGCCATGGCTTGCGGCCAGCGGATGTCCTGATCGAGGTCGCGCCGCGCCCAGGCGAGGACACGCTCCGTCGTGACGATGTCATCGATGTCATCGAACGGCAGGGATCCACCTTGGCGCTGATCCTGCTGCCGGGTGTCCAATACCTCACGGGTCAGTGCCTCGATATCCGTGAACTGACCCGAGCCGGACACCGGCACGGTGCCAAGGTCGGCTGGGACCTCGCGCACGCGGTCGGCAACGTACCGCTGTCATTGCATGATGATGGCCCGGATTTCGCCGTCTGGTGCCATTACAAATACCTCTGCGCAGGGCCCGGTGCCGTCGCGGGTTGTTTCGTGCACGAACGTCATGCTGAGGACACGAGCCTACCCAGACTCGCCGGCTGGTGGGGACAGGAGGAACGCCATCGTTTCGAGATGCTGCCATCGTTTCAGCCCACCGCGGGCGCCGACGGTTGGCAACTGTCCAATCCTCCGATACTGTCGCTCGCCCCACTGATCGCCTCGTTGGACGCCTTTGGCGCCGCCGGGATGAGCGCTTTGCGACGAAAATCACTGGCGCTGACGGGCTTCCTGCGCGCGCGCCTTGAGACCCGCCTCGGCGACCGCATCCAGATCGTCACGCCGAGCGACTCCGCCGAACACGGCTGCCAATTGTCGCTTCGGATCCGATCCACCCCAGCAGGGCGCCGCGTTCAGGAGGCACTCGGCTCTGCGGGCGTCATCGGTGACTGGCGGGAGCCGGACATCCTGAGACTCGCACCCGCACCGCTTTACAATCGCTTTGCCGACATCGATCGCGCCGTCACGATCCTCGAACACGTCCTGACGCCAAATGAGTGACTCAATCACCGTCGTCGGCGGAGGCTGTACTGGTCCACTGATGGCGCTACTGCTCGCGCGCCGTGGCTTTGAGGTCGATATTTTCGAACGCCGTCCCGACGTGAGGCTCGAGCAAAGCGCTCGTGGGCGTTCGATCAATCTCGCACTCGCGGCGCGTGGCCTGAACGCCTTGACGCATGCCGAGATGATCGATCAGGTTCGTCCTCTGCTGATGCCGATGCGTGGGCGCGAGATCCACCTCCTCGATGGCACGCGCCAATTCTTGCCGTACAGCCAACATCCGGACGAACTGATCTGGTCGGTGGAACGCGGCGCGCTCAATCGGACACTCACCCTCGCCGCCGAAGCCAGCGGCGCCCGATTCCACTTCGAACACGCACTCACGCAGGTCGATGTAGACACCGGCCGGATGCATTTCAAGAACCTTGCGAATAACGACACCCTCGAGCGGCCACTACACCGGGTGATAGCGGCCGATGGCGCCCACTCGATGATCCGAGCCGCAATGACACGAGCAGGCCGCGCGAGCAGCCGTGAAGACGTACTTCCGCATCGCTACAAGGAACTGACGATTCCTCCGGACGTGCTTGGCTTGCCCAGGCTTCGGGCAGATGCACTGCACATCTGGCCGCGCGGCGGCTACATGCTGATCGCACTGCCGAATCCAAATGGCAGTTTCACCGCGACACTTTTCATGTCGGCGAGCGACTCACAGCCGAATTTCACGCAGCTAGACTCCGCCTCAGCGATCGATGGGTTCTTCGCTGAGCAATTTCCGGATGCTCATGTCTTGATGGACGATCTGGTGATGGAGTTTCAACGCCATCCCGAGGGGCTGATGAGCACCATCCACGTCGACCATTGGCATCTTGGTGAGAGGGCACTCCTGATCGGCGATGCCGCACATGCCATCGTTCCCTTCCACGGGCAGGGGATGAACTGCGGCTTCGAGGATTGCCGTGTACTTGCTGAATTGCTCGACGGTGGTACCGACACCCCAACGGACTGGGGCCGGGTCTTCGAGCAGTTCGAGAGCCTGCGTCGAGACAACGCAGCGGCCATCGCGCGCATGGCGCTTGAGAATTACATCGAAATGCGCGATACGGTCCGAGACCCACGCTTCTCGCTTAAAAAAGAGCTTGCGCTGGAGCTAGAACGACGCAAGCCCACGCAATTCATACCGCGCTATTCAATGGTGTCATTTCGGGCCGACATTCCCTACGCCGTCGCGGAACAGCGCGGCGCCCTACAAAATGAGCTGATGGATGCCGCCCTGGCAGGACATGACAGCATCGATGCTCTGGATTGGCCGATGATCGAAGCGGCCGTCGATCGTCGGTTGCCGCCGATCAACGCTTCACGAAACGAACGAAGCTGAACGGATAGGCGTGTTTGTCATCGGTCGCGTGCGACTCGCGCCACTCTTCGACCCAATCATTTCGGTCCCAGTCGGGAAAGAACACATTGCCCGGCACATCCGCATCGACTTCAGTGAGATACAAGGTGTCCGCGCGCGGCATCAATGCCGAAAAGAGCTCCGCGCCGCCAATGACCATCAGACGGTCGCTCGGAATAGCATTGAGCGCCTGCTCGAGGGTGTGCACAACCGACGCCCCGGGCGCAACAAACGACTGATCCCGAGTCAGCACCAGATTGACGCGTCCCGGCAAGGGCCGGCCAATACTCTGCCACGTGCGTCGACCCATCAGTACGGGGTGCCCGAGCGTCACTCGCTTGAAGAAGGCGAGGTCCTTCGGCAGGTGCCAGGGCAAGGCATTGTCACGCCCAATGACGCCGTTGCGTGCCACGGCGACCACCAATTCCAAACGGGGCGCTGTCTTGAGTGTTGCCGAGGTAGCCATGGCGATAGCGCTTTTGATGTACTGACCGGATCGTCAGTCGTCATCATGCCGTTGGACGTCCGACTTGGGAAGTCGTGGGCCGGAGAAAACACGCGCATGCGGCGCCAAGCGCCATGGAATCGCCTACACTACGCGCATGATTTTGCTTCTGGATGCTGGCAACACACGGGTCAAGTGGGCTTGGCTTGAGGACCGCGATGTGGAGCCTGCCGGCGCAGTGGCTCACGATGCGACGCATCGTAGCTGGCAACACGAAATCGCTGCAGACAGTTTGCGTCCCGCCCGCATCGTGGTGGCGAATGTCGCCGGTCCGGCCTTCGCGGCCGCCGTGACGCTGTGGGCTCGCGATCACTACGGTCTTCACCCGGAATTCGTCACATCCCGCGCGCAGCAACTTGGCGTCACCAATGGTTACCTTCGGCCCGCCCTGCTCGGCATCGATCGTTGGCTCGGGATGCTGGCCGCCTGGCATGCGGTCAAGACACCCACCCTGATCGTCGCCAGTGGAACGGCGCTGACCATCGATGCACTGGATGCGTCCGGACGTCACCAGGGAGGCCTCATTCTGCCGGGTGTCCAAATGCTCACGGACACACGTCAGTCCCTGCTTGAGTCGATCGGCGCCGCCGAGCCGGACACCATGGTCTCGCCGACCATCCCTTGGGCCTTCGCGGCAACGGCCGAGCGCGCCTGCGCGGAACTCGCCCAACGCGTCGGTGGCAAGCCGCGATTGGTGCTTACCGGTGGCGATGCACCGTATCTCGCGACGCATTTGCGGCGCTCCGCGGAAGTGATCAATGACCTGGTGCTATCGGGCCTCGCGCTGGTCGCACTCCACGCGACCCCGGCCGCCTGAGCGCCCGACTCAGAGACCGAGTTGGTCGCGCAATCGGTACCCGAGCACGGCGGCAGGCAGGAACCAGGGCCGCCCTTGGTAATACCACCGGCTGGGGAAATCGAGTGCCGACAGGGCCGTCTCGCCACCGGCGCCGCCCACCATCCGGAGACCGACCTTGCGCCCGTAATAGGTGGCCGACGGAATACCTTGACCGCAGTAGCCGAGCGCGTAGAACAATCCATCGTGCTCGCCCACATGGGGCATGCGATCGAAGGTGAACCCGACGAACCCCATCCACGCATTGCTGATCTTCACACGCTCGAGGACCGGAAAAACCTCGGCCAACATCGCACGTAATCGCGGCAGACACCGCTCGACGTTCGTTTCGCCGGCATGGGCTCGCCCGCCAAACAGGATGCGTCGACCGTCTTCAGACGGTCGCAGGTAAATCACCACCTGTCGGGTATCCCCAACATTACGCGCACGCGGTATCAAGCGACGCACGAGCTCGGCGTCGAGCATTTCGGTGGCGAGGATGTAGCTGCCGATGGGCATCACACGACGCCGTAACCACGGCACGAGCGCACCCGAATATCCATTGGTCGCGATCAACACCTGACGCGCCGTGACTCGGCCGCGAGCGGTGAGCAACTCGAAGCCATCGGCAACTCGCTGCAATCCATCCACACGGCAGTGAGCCGAAAGGAGAGCTCCCGCGGCCTGGGCACGTGCTGCCAGCGCATCCACGAGCTTGCGAGGCTGAACGGCGTACTCGTCGTGATAGACGACGCCGCCGTGATAGAGGGGAGAATCGATCTCCTCGCACTGACGATTTTTCGGGATCACGGTGATCCGCGTGCCGGTGTCGACGGCAACCGCCTCCGAAGCGCGCACCAGTCGATCGAAGTGGCGTGGCGTATGCGCGCCCACGAAGCCGCCCACTCGGCGCCAGTCACAGACCAGCCCCTCGCGCGCTATGAGCTCGCTGAGCTCGCTGACGGCCGCTCTACCCTCCTCATAGAGTGCCGCAGCGACATCGGCACCGCAGCGCGCCGTCAACTCGGCACGGCTTGGCTTCAGGCTGAAGGCCACCTGACCGCCATTGCGGGAGGAACAGCCCCCACCGATCGGACCTTGATCGAATACGAGGGTCGAGCGTCCGGCGCGGGCAATCTCACGTGCTGCCGACAAGCCGGTGTAGCCCGCTCCGATGATGGCCGCATCGACGCTGGCCGGAAGCGCCGCGTCAGGGCTCGCGACCGACTCCCGTTCGCGATCCCAGAAGGCTCCGGGCGTGAAATCAGGCGCCTTCATCGCCTTGCGCCACAGTTGTCGCCATGGTCAAGAGCCGATAGGGGAACACCGGGGCCGGCGAACTACGGCGCCAGGGCATCGGAATGCCCGGCATCGGAAGGCTATTGAGCACAGCCTCCTCAGAAGGCGGGACCCCGTAAGCACACGGGCTTTCGGCCGTCGCAGCGACGACCATCGAGGTGCTCTCCGAGGCGAACAGCGTCACACGCGACGCGGGGCCTTCCTCGATCGCCTGTCGTACGCCTTCGGAGACAGACGGCACCGGACTGACGAGCAGCACCGGCCCGAGGATTTCCTCGCGCAAGGCGCCAGACTGGGCACGCCCACGCGTCAGAATCGTCGGCTGGAAGAAATACCCCGGAAGCCCGCACGGCCTGAACCTCATGCCACCCAACACGAGCCCCGTCCCCGCCCTCAACAGACGCCCCACCTGATCCTCGACACGGCGCGCGGCCTGATGGGATACCAAGGGACCCACATCCGTGTCGGGATCCATCGAATCGCCAAACTCCAGCTCGGCGATATGACCGTGTACGGTCATGATGAAATCATCGAACCGTCCCTGCTCGACGTAGAGCCTTCTCAGCGCCGCGCATGAACGACCACCGTTCCTGAACCTCGCGGCGACGATGAGCGGGATCACGCACGACAAATCGGCATCCGCAGCCACCACCCCCGCATCCAGACTGCCGGTGGCGATCCATGACCGCTTCCCCAGCGTCGTCGCGAGCTCACCGAGCGTGGCCGCGGTCTCTGCGGAACCGGCGATCGCCATGCCGGTCACCGCCGGATGCGATACCAAGGCGCGACCCGTGACGGCATCCCCGGTCACGACGTTGAAGACGCCTGCCGGCAAGGCGGCGAGCAGTCCCGCCACCATCAACGTGGACAGCGGCGCCTGTGGTGGTGGCTTAACCACCAACGTACACCCCGCTTGCAGCGCGGGAACCGCGAAATGCGCGAGCATCACGAGGGGCGAGGTATGCGGCGTCAGTACCGCGATCACTTGAGGCACGGTGGCCTCAAGGTCCACAGTCGGCATCTGCGAAGGCAACACCGCTTCAAAACGTCGCGCCACGGCCAAGACCGAGTCTCGCGCTTCCGTGAGGGGCTGACCGCTCTCACGCGCGAGACATGCGGCAATGGCGTCCTGCTGGGAGCGCAGCGCAGCGCCGACCGCCACGAGTCGAGCCGCACGCTCAGGGGGGGCGAGACGAGCCCACGGGGTCACTGCCAGTTGCGCGGCAAGGACCGCACGCTCGACATCCGCCGCGTCGCAGATCGCGACACGTCCGATCGGCTCCAGTCGACTGGGGCTTTTGAGGTCGAGGAACTCGGTCGCATCGGGCGCCCGCCATTGGCCATCCACCCAGATCGGCCTCACCTCACCCGCAGGAATATCCGTCATAAGTCGTCCGTGGATCCCAAAAAAGACGCGTCCGCCGCCATGACGCTCGAGGCGCGTCCCGGGATCCCCTTACTTCATGGTCGGCATGACGAAATCGGCGACCACGCTCTCAGGCTCGGGCCAACGCTGCGTGACCGTCTTGAGGCGCGTGTAGAAGCGCACGCCTTCCGGACCATGCATGTGGTGGTCACCGAACAACGAATGACGCCAACCACCAAAGCTGTGGAACGCCATGGGCACTGGGATCGGCACATTGACGCCCACCATGCCCACCTCGATGTCTCGCGTGAAGGCGTGCGCCACGGCGCCGCTACGGGTGAATACCGCCGTGCCGTTCGCATACTCATGCCCGTTGACCAGTTTCACTGCGGACGCATAGTCGGCGACGCGGACGACAGAAAGGACGGGCCCGAAAATTTCTTCCTTGTAGATACGAGTCTCTGTCGATACGTGATCGAACAGCGTGGGCCCGACATAGAAACCACTTTCGCGATCCTTCACCTTGACACCGCGACCATCGACGACGAGGGTCGCACCGTCACGCACACCATCATCGATATAACCGACGACGCGGTCACGAGCGGCATCGGTGACCAGCGGCCCCATATCCACACCCTCGGCGTCCGGCGCACCGACCTTGAGGGTGGCGATTCGCCGGGCAAGGCGCTCCACCAAGGCATCTGCGGTCGGGCCACCCACGGCCACCACCACCGAAATCGCCATGCAGCGCTCACCGGCCGAACCATACGCCGCCCCGATGATGGCTTCCGCCGCCGCATCAAAATCGGCATCCGGCATGACGACGGCGTGATTCTTAGCACCACCCAGCGCCTGAACCCGCTTGCCGAACTGCTGGCCCTTGGACTGGATGTAACGGGCAATCGGCGTCGATCCGACGAAACTCACCGCAGCGATGCCAGGGTGTTCGAGCAGGGCATCGACCGCCACCTTGTCACCCTGCACGACATTGAAGACGCCGTCCGGCAGTCCTGCCTGCTTCAGCAGATCCGCAAGCATCAACGACATCGAGGGATCACGCTCTGAGGGCTTCAGAATGAACGCATTGCCACAGGCCAGTGCAACCGGGAACATCCACATCGGCACCATCGCGGGAAAGTTGAACGGCGTGATTCCGGCAACCACACCGAGCGGCTGTCGAATGCCGAAGCTGTCCACACCGGTGCCGACGCTCTCACTGAATTCGCCCTTCAGAAGTTGCGGTGCGCCACAAGCGAACTCGACCACTTCCATACCACGCGTCAGCTCGCCTTCCGCATCGGCAAGCGTCTTGCCGTGCTCTTCCGACAGCGTCTTCGCGAGCACCTTGATATTGCGGACGAGAAGTTCCTTGAAGCGAAACATCACCCGCGCGCGCTGCAGCGCCGGCGTCCGACCCCACGCCTGCTGGGCACGCTTGGCGCTCTGCACCGCCGCATCGACATCCGCCACCGTCGCCAGCACGACCTCACGGACGGGTCGACCGAGCGCTGGGTTGAACACAGGCTGCGATTTCGTTCCCAATGGGAGCACCACCTTGCCATCGACGTAGTGGCCAACGACCGCTGGCGCGGCAAGCACGCCCGACTTCTGTTCAGCATTCATCATGACAATCCTCAGACTGGGAGCGCACGCAACGCACGACGCATACCCTCGACCATGTGTTCCACTTCCTCGGCGGTGCTGATGAAGGGCGGAGCAACCGCCAAGGTGTCCCCGCTGAAACGAATCATCAGCCCCTCCTTCATGCCGTTCTGGAAGGCCTGGATGGCCCGCATACCCGGCTGCCCGGCCACCGGCGCGAGATCCACCGCTGCGGCAAGACCCAAATTACGAATATCAATGACGTGCGGCTCGCCCTTCAGGGTGTGAATCGCGCGCTCGAGTACCGGGGCGAGTGCCGCGGCACGATCGAACATCTTGTCCTCCTGCATGACATCGAGCGTCGCATGCCCTGCCGCCACGGCCAGCGGGTGCGCCGAGTACGTGTAGCCGTGGAAGAACTCGATCATGTGAGCGGGGCCCGTCATGAAGGCCTGATAGATCTCATCGCGCACCATCACACCACCGAGCGGTACGGTCGCGTTGTTGACGGCCTTCGCGAACGTCGTGAGATCCGGTTTGACGTCGAAATAGTTGGAGGCAAAGGGCGTTCCGAGGCGTCCGAAGCCGGTAATGACCTCATCGAAAATCAACAAAATGCCGTGCTTGGTGCAGATCTCGCGCAGCCGTTCTAAATAGCCCTTCGGCGGCACCAGCACACCGGTGGATCCTTGCATCGGTTCGACGATCACGGCGGCGATCGTCGACGCATCGTGCAGCGCCACCAGCCTTTCGAGTTCGTCCGCCAGATGCGCGCCCCACGTCGGCTGGCCCTTGCTGAAGGCCATCTCCGCCGGATTGTGGGTATGCGGCAAATGATCCACTCCTGGGATCATTAGCGGAGCGAACATCTTGCGATTAGCGACCATGCCGCCGACCGAAATACCGCCCATGCCAACGCCGTGATAGCCACGCTCGCGACCGATGATCCGGGTACGCGAGGCCTCGCCACGATGGCGGTGATAGGCGATGGCAATCTTGAGCGCAGTATCCACGGACTCGGAGCCGGAATTGACGAAAAACACCTTGTCGTCGGCACGACCTGCCAACGCGGCGATTCGGCTCGCCAGACGGAATGCAGGCGCGTGCCCCATTTGGAACGACGGCGCAAAATCCAGCACTTCAACCTGACGCTGCACCGCCTGCACGACACGCGGGTGCGAATGGCCGAGCGGAGAACACCATAAGCCGGACAAGCAGTCGAACAGACGCTGTCCGTCTTCCAGGGTGTAGTACGCCCCCTTCGCCGACGCAATCAATCGAGGCGCAGCCTTGAAATACCGGTTGTGGGTGAAAGGCATCCACCAGGACTGCAAGTCAGCCGCAGAACTGTCCGGATGCAGGGGAGTGACAGCGCTCATCGGAACCTACCTTGCCGGCTGCCCGCCGGCGACATGAGGGAAAAGCAAGCGGGCACGTTACCCGAAGGATCCACAGTGCGCTCGGCCGCCACCGGCGAACAGACACGCGAGCCCAGAATATTGCCTATACTGTATTGATGATCCGGCCTGTACACAAGCTTTCCCCCGAAACCGCGCGCGGCTCGTTGCGCCTAGGTCTGGTCGCGGAATTCAAAGAGCGCATCCGCAATCAGGAACTCACCCCCGGAACCGGCTTGCCGTCCGTACGCCAGCTCGCCCGTGAACGCGGCATCAGCACCTTCACAGCCGCTGAGGTCTACAACGTGCTCACCGCAGCCGGTCTTGTGGAAGCACGCCGTGGCACAGGCTACTTTGTGGCCGGGCGCCCTCCCGTCGCGATGGACGCGCACACCCCACGCGTCACCGCAGACGCCGTCTGGGAGCGCCGACTCGAAGCGCACGCGCAACCGATTCTGGTGGACGCCGGGGGAGGCTGGTTGCCTCAGGCATGGCAGTACCAGCAGGGCATCCGTAGCGGTCTTCGATCAATCGCGCGTCACGAGTTGCCCTTGGAGGGCTACGGCTCCCCGTTGGGTTACGAAGCGCTTCGACACCACTTCATCCAACAACTCGCCACCCGGGGACTCGGCGCCCACTCGGATCAGATCATCCTGACCCAAGGCGCAAGCCAAGCGCTCGACCTGACCGTTCGTGCACTGCTGGAACCCGGCGATCGCGTCGCGGTCGAGGATCCGGGCTACCCTCCCACACTGGAACTCCTGCGAGCGCGCGGCGTCCGTCTGGTCGGCATCCCGCGGCTGCAGTCGGGCCCCGACGTCGACGCCCTCGCCAAAGCGCTCAAGCGACGCGCAATACGCGCGTTTTACACCAACACCAGTCTGCAGAACCCGACCGGCACGACGACCGAACCGCCGATCGCGCGTCGCATCCTCGATCTGGCCGAACGACATGACATGCTGGTGATCGAAGATGACATCTTCGCCGAGCTTTCGCCGACGGCAGCACTGACACTCGCGACCTTGGACCAATGTCGGCGGGTGATCTACGTCTCCAGCATCTCGAAGACGATCTCACCGGCGCTGCGCGTCGGATATCTGGTGGCGCCACCCGCCCTTGCGCCCAAACTCGCGCGCCTCAAGACCCTGAGCGCACTCGCCTCCAGCGAAATTTCAGAGCGCCTGGCACTCGAGATCCTGACCCAACCTCACTATCGTCGTCATCTGGAATCACTGCGTCGCCGCCTAGGCACCACTCAAGCCGAGGTCCAGCAAGCGCTGCTGGGGCATGGCGTGGAACTCGCGTTCCGCCCGGCCGGCGGCATGTTCCTCTGGGGGCGTCTGCGCTCACAACACACGGTTGGACGCCTATGGCGCTCGGCCGTCGCGGCCGGTGTGCTCCTAGCGCCCGGTGAACTATTTCGCACGGAGGGTCAGGCGACGCCGTATTGGCGCTTCAATGTCGCCCACTGCAACGGCGACGCGATGCACCAGTTTCTGGAGCGCCTCACCTGATCTGACCGCTCAACCGAGCGGCAGCACGGGACGACGGCGAAACCACCCCGTCAGACTACGGCGCATCACCTGCGACACGCAGACCTCGTGCTCGATCTGCTCGCTCAGGAAAGCCACCAATCGCCCCGCAATCGGCTCGACTCGAATCTCACCGCCCGCCGGATACAACAACAATTCTCCACCCTGCGACGCCGTCCAGCCGGGGTTGAGATACAAGACGACGGATACGACTCGCTCCGCGCCCTGCGCCGAGCGATCGAGGTGCCTCACATACCGAGACCCCGGATCGTAGATCGCAAAATGACTCTCAAGGTCATGCAAGCCGAGCAGCAGCGTTTCGTTCAGTTGCCGCCGCAATGCCTCGAACAGAGAGAGCACGACACGCTCGGATGCGGTTGCCGCGAGGGTGAGCCAACTGATGCGGTCACCACGCACGGCCCGACGCTCGATCCGCCCGCCCCCGGCGCCAATGCCGGCCGACCGGAAAAGCCCCGCCTGCTCGCGTCTCGTGATGTCTTCGATTAAAGACGCCACCAAGGCACGGTCGATGAAGTCATCGACCGTAACCCAACTCTCGGTCTCAAGCCTCGAGATGACATGGTCACTGCATGGCGCTTCAGAGGTCATCCGAAACCACGCTCGGACAACGGGTTAGCGCTTGCGTAACGGTTGCGAGCGTTTCCGGGTCGCCGCTTTTTTCAACGCCGCGCGGCGCGAGGGGGACTTGGTCAGCGCCGGCCGCGAAGCCGCACGCTTCGTGACACTCTTTTTGACGCTCGTCTTGGTCCGTTTCGCCAGACTCTTCTTGGTGCTTTTCTGAGTGGTCTTCGCGGCCTTCTTTTGGGCGCTCTTCTTGACCGCCTTCTTCGCAAGCTTTCGCTTCGGCTTCTTGGCAGGCAACAGCATGGTTCCTCGGCAGTTCTTTGCACCGCAGCGGCAGGCGAAGATCACGTCGATGTCAGGCGGATCACTGGCGTCACGCTCGATCATGTAATCGTAGGAGATTTCCTGGCCAGCCGGAATCGCGCGAATCGACTCGACGAATATCTTTCCCTTCTCGATGATGGTCTCGCAATTGGGATCACAGCTGTGATTCACGAACCGCGTTTCATTACCGCCCGACCCACCGTCGATCACCGTGCGCTTGTTCAGGGTGAACAAGAAAGTATGGTTGTCATCATGCGCCTTGTTCGCATAGCGACGATCCGCCTCCGCGTGCGAAATATGCTCGCCCACATACTGCATGAGCCGCTGCCCCTTGCGGATCGGCTGCTTGGCAAAAACGCCCGTACCGTGGATACGGGAGCGGCGCACCAGCAACATGGATTTATCAACCGTACTCTTCATTCGAAATCCTTGAACAGACGACAAATAATAAACACGAGGAGCGCCGTCAGAGAGCCCGGTCAGATGGCTATTGGCGCCTTGATCGCAGGATGGTGACGATAATCGAGTATCTCGAAGTCGTCGTAAATATACTCGAAAAGCGATGGCGGCTTTCGCTTCAGATGCAGCGTCGGCAAGGGCATCGGCGACCGCGTCAACTGCTCGTCGACCTGGGCGAGGTGATTCACATACAAATGGCAGTCGCCCCCTGTCCAGATGAAGTCGCCGACCTCAAGCCCGGTCTGAGCGGCCACCATGTGCGTCAATAGCGCGTAACTCGCGATGTTGAAGGGCACGCCCAGGAAGAGATCGGCGCTACGCTGATACAACTGGCAGCTGAGTTTCCCGTTAGCTACGAAGAACTGAAAGAACGCGTGGCATGGCTGGAGCGCCATCTGCTCAAGTTCGCCAACATTCCAGGCACTCACGATGATTCTGCGCGAGTCCGGCTGCTCGCGAATCATGCGCAGCGCCAAACTCAATTGGTCGATATGACGACCATCGGCAGCCACCCAGTCGCGCCACTGCTTGCCATACACCGGGCCCAGATCACCGGCATCATCCGCCCATTCATCCCAGATCGTCACGCCGGCCTCGCGCAACGCCGCGACATTGGTTTCCCCTCTCAGGAACCAAAGCAATTCATGAATGATGCTCTTGAGATGCAGTTTCTTGGTAGTGACCAGCGGGAAGCCGGCCGCGAGCGCGAACCGCATCTGCCACCCGAACACCGAGCGCGTACCGACGCCGGTTCGGTCCGACTTGGCGACGCCGTGATCGCGCACATGTTTCAAAAGGTCTAAGTACTGCTGCATCGAACGTCACTGGCGAGTAGCGGCTACGGATCCCGGCAATCGCTCGTTACCGGACGGCACTCGGCGATAGTACGCGAATGCGATCAGCAAGCAGCCACTGATCAGCATCGGCAGCGACAACACCATACCCATCGTGACCCAACCGCCATCGAGATAGCCGAGCTGCACATCAGGGACTCTGACCAACTCGATGACACTGCGGAACAGCGCATATCCGATCAGAAATACCGCCGATGGGGCTCCTCTGGGACGCGCTCGGGAGGTGAACCACCAAACGATGGCAAACAAGGCGAGACCCTCAAGGCCCGCTTCGTACAGCTGCGAGGCATGCAAGGTTCTGACGACGCCGTCCATATCCTGGACCTGAAAGCCCCAGGCGACATCCGTTGGCTTGCCCCACAGCTCTCCGTTGATGAAATTGCCGATCCGACCCGCACAGATGCCGATCATCGGCAGTGGCGCGGCAAAATCAAACACGTCCAGCAGGTTCTTGCCACGCGAATAGGCGAAGTACGCAAGGGCCACCAACACGCCGACCAGGCCGCCGTGGAAACTCATGCCGCCTTGCCAGATCTTGTACCAGTAGTCGGGATCCTCGGCGAGCGCCTGATGACCGTAGAACAACAACCACCCGATACGCCCCCCCAGAATCACGCCAAACACCGAAAAGAACACCAGGTCATCGGCATTCAGTGGCGTCCAGGTTGAGTTCGGCCGGGTCGCCCGGTACCGAGCGAGCTGCCAGGCGGCGAGGAAGCCGATCACATACATAATCCCGTACCAACGCAGCTTCAGAGGCCCAATCGACAAGGCCACGGGATCAAAACCGGGATAGTGCAGCATAGGCCGCAGTGTAACCAATATCTGCTTCAGAACCGAGTCAGCGCCGCCCCGACAGGACCGCCACCCGTTCTCCGAGCCACTCGTAAATCGCTTCGCGGCTGCGATCGAGGGCGCGTGTATTCGGCAACAGCGTCATCGCCGTGAAATCGCTCGGCGGCACGACCGCCACCGGCGCCGGGACCACGACAAAACCCACGGCCTCGAACTCGGCTCGCGCGCGGTGCATGTGCAGGGCGGAAGTCACCAGGACGATGTGCGTCACGCCGAGCGGTCGCAGGATCGCGGCGGTCTCCCGGGCATTCTCGCGCGTGGTCCGGGAGCGCCGCTCCAGATAACGGGCCTTGAGCCCGAAGGACCGCTCCAGCACCCGCTCGAGCACATCGGCCTCCGCCGGACCCGCCTCCACGGCACCCCCCGACAACAGCAAGGGTAGCCCGGTATCTCGCACGAGCCTCGCGGCACCAGCCAACCGCTCGAGCGCCTTCGGCAAGGGAGCGTAGCCCCCGGAAATCTCGGCGCTACGACCGATGCCGCCGCCCAACATGACGATCACACCCGCATCCGCAACAGCGCCTTCGGGCGTCGCCGACGGCACATCCTGCACGCTACGAGCGAGCGCGTCGCTGAACACCGGCATGGAGAGCAGCAACACACCGACGACACCCGTTGCGATCAACCCGACGGCCAGTGGACGCCGCCGGGGCAAGATCCATAACCCAAGGAGCACCAGCACCATCGGGCCAACAGGCGGCAAGACCACCGCCCGGCACAACGCTCTGAACAACAGATCGGCATCCATGCGAGTACTCGGTTACTCGTGCGTGACCCTACAGAGGAAAGACTTCAAGTAGCGCGTTTCCGGTATCGCCGGATGGATGGGGTGATCCGGCGACTGGCCACCCGCACCAATCACCTGAACAAACCGACCCAGATGACGACCACCCTTCTGGATCGCATCCAGCAGGGCACCAGACTCCAGGTGATAGGAGCAGGAACATGAAATCAGCAGCCCGTCCCGCGCCAGCAATTGCATCGCCAGCTGATTGATCCGCTTGTAGGCCGCCTCCCCCTTGGGAGCATCCTTGCGTCGCTTGATGAAGGCCGGAGGATCAACGATCACCGCATCGAACTTTTCACGTGCATCGTGCAATGCTTCAAGCGCGTCGAAGGCATCCTGATGGATCAGGTTCAGCGTCACGCCGTTCGCTTGAGCGTTCGCCTCCGCGGCGGAAAGTGCGGTGGCCGAGGAATCGACGCAGGTGACCTCCGCTCCGCCGACGGCCGCGGGCACCGCCCAGGCCCCGACGTAACTGAAGACATCGAGAACGCGCGAGGCGCCGCGGAGCAACGGCATGAACTGGCGCCGATTGCCCGCCTGATCGTAGAACCAGCCGGTCTTTTGACCCTCCGCCAGCGGCGCCTTGAAGTGCAATCCCGCTTCGATCACGGTGACCTCTGCAGGCAGATCGCCGAGGGCGACCTCGACATACTTCGGCAAACCCTCGAGCTCACGGGCACCGGAGTCATTCTTGAATACGACGGTGGCAGGCTTGATGACCTTGATCAGGGCACCAACGATCGCCTCCTTCTGCGCCTCCATGCCGGCGGTACCGATCTGCACCACCAGAAGATCGTTGTAACGATCCACCACGAGACCCGGCAGCGCGTCGGACTCGCCGTGAACGAGTCGGTAGTAGGGCGCGTCATACAGGCGTTCACGCAACGACAGCGCCACCCTCAGGCGATGCACGAAAAGGGAAGGCCCGGGCGGGAACCCCGCGTCGCGACCGAGGATACGGGCGGCGATCAGGGAACTTGGATTGACATAGGCGTAGCCTAGAAATTTGTCACGATCCGAACGAACCGCCACGAGTGTGCCCGGCGCGAAAGCCGTCAGTGGCGTTGCCGCGGTGTCGACCTCGTTGCTGAAGATCCACAGATGCCCTGCGGAAACACGACGATCTTCATGTCGCTTGAGACGCAACACCGGCAAATCGCGGGCACCAGGCCCTGCCGTGTCCACGACCGGTGCCGCCGATTCAATTGAAGTCATGGGGAGCCTCGACGATCGTCATCACGACCGTACTCGGTATGAATGGGTCGTCATTTTAGCCCATCGCGCCGATCAGGCTGAAGCTTTCGGCCGCCCGCATGGGAACGGGGCCGCTCGAGTGCACGCTCACGCAAGCCCGAGCCGGCGAGCGGTCCGGGCCGCAGTCAGTCGCCCATCAACGGATCATTCGCTGATTTCGCCGGCTTTGGCTGCCAACATCGCCAACCGCGACAACATGGCGCTCAGTTGTTTCTGACTGGTGCAGCCGGTCTTGCGGAGAATGTTCTTCACGTAACCACGAATGGTCTCGGTTGAATTGCCGCGCGACGCCGCAATCGTGCTCAACTCTTCGCCGCGGACGATGTTCCGCGCGACGATCACTTCGGTGGGCGTGAGGCCAAACAACTCGACCAGCACACCCGCCGGTGGCGCGAGTTGACTCAGATCGACCCGCTGCCGAGTGATGATCGCAAACCCTCGCTCACGCGCGGGTCTCACCAGAATCATGTAGTGGTCTTTTTCCTCGGTGGCCGGCAGCGTGATCGCCTCGGTTCGATTCTCGATGATCACTCGAGCGATCGCCGCCCAGAGCTTTGCCACCACATCGTCGCGACGGATGCCGAGCGCCCGACCCAGGGCGGTGCGCGCCTCCCAATCCTCTCGGCCAGTGGCCGTGATCTCGCGATTTCGGCCTGGGATCACCCAACGACCGGTCCGCGAAGCCAACAGCGGTTCGTTGAGGGTATTGTTGACGGAGCGCGTCTTGGGGATTGAGTTCATCATGGAGCGGATGCTCGCACCAAGCGTCGCTCGGAAGCGTGAAACACAGCGCACTTTCACCCACGAATGGGGGTGTACGCACAAGCCCGGGGCAACTTGATCGAAAACTGTGAGGTCCGTGCACTCCGACCGATGGCGTCATCGACCGCCACCGCGGTGTCAGCCGCGACACGAACGTCAGGCGGGAAAAAAGGCCCCTGGAAGCGTGTCGATCACAGCGGAACGTAAGCGGCGCAGCAGCGTCTCGTGCAAGGCGAGCTGAAACGCCGGCGCTGCCTGCCAGTCCCATGCCCATGGCTGGGCGAGGCGCAACTCCGCAGGCTCCTCGTGATGACGCGGGAACAGGTGGGCATGTAACGCTGGCTCCACATTGCCAAAGATGGCGTAGTTGATGCGCACGGCACCCATGACGCTCATCAGCACATCACCCATCGAGGCCATCTCCTCGAGGAACACCGACCTGGCAGTGGCCGTCAACGCGTTGAGATCAGGCACGACCGGATCCGGCAAGAGCAAACAATAGCCTGGAATCACCTGCGGACTGCCCATCACCAGCCATCCACTGCGAACCCGCGCCACCACCGTCGGATCCTGACCCGCGCGCAGCGCGGCCACTCGCCGGTGAATCTCGGTATCCAGCGACACGGCGCCGCCGTCCTGACTATCCGCCATGGCGCGCGGCGCGCACGGCCGCCACCATCTCAGGCGTCACCGCACCGGCCTGATTGCCGAAACTACTGCGCACATAGGTCAGCAAGACCGCAAGATCGTTGTCACTCAGGTAACTGAATTGCGGCATCACGCCACTATATTGGCCACGCGGCAAGGTACTCGGCCGTTCGCCATACAGCACCCAACCGATCAATGCGTTCGGATCCCCGAGGGGTACCGGTGTACCTGCCAAGGGCGGCTGCACTCCCGCCACACCCTGCCCGTTCGCCTGATGACAAGCGAGACAGTTGGCCGCATACAAACGCGCTCCGGGACTCTTTGGCGGCGTCGATCCGGTACCGCAAGCCACGACGCAGGCGAGCACCGCCCACAGAGTGACCGTACCGCACACCGCCCTGACCACATCACGCCTCGCCATCAGCACACCTCACCTCTACTGCCCCGTCGTCGTCGGCGCAAGTTCCGCATCGGCGCTGACGTTGACCGCAAGCACACGAGCCCTACGAATGAAATTGAAATCCGTCGCCGTCGCCGAGTTGTAGGCGCCCATCGAGCGTCCGACGATCAGATCGCCCGCCTCCAGAAGCGGCAACCGAAGCGTCTCGTCGATCACATCAATGCTATCGCAGGTCGGTCCGGCCAGAACCGCATCGACCCACTCCGTGGACTCGCGCAGCGCCGCCAACGGGTAGCTCGCATGATCGAACAGCTGGCCCCCGAAGGACCCATAGATACCATCGTCCAGATAGAACCACCAACGACCCGCGCGTTGCGCACGACCCACCACGGACGTTATGCAGGTGCCCGATGGGGCCGCGATGAAACGACCCGGCTCGGCGATGACCCGAACACCCGACGGCAACACCGCGAGCGCCTCGCGAATCGGCGCGCAGAATGTCTCGATCGACATGACGGGATCGCGGTAATCCGCCGGGAACCCACCGCCGATGTCCAGCACCGAGAGCGGACCCTGCCCGGCGTCGCGCGCCGCGCTGATGAGCGCGCCGCACGCCCGAATCGCCTCCACGTGCATGGCAGGGGTCGCCGTCTGCGACCCCACATGGAACGAAAGGCCGGCCACTGTAAGGCCGAGGCGCTTGGCGACCTCGAGAAGACCGGGCACCGCCCCGGCTTCGCAACCGAATTTCTTCGACAGATCGCAGACCGTGTCGCTCGCACGAAATGCGACGCGCAACAATAGCTCGACCTTTTTCCGATAGCGTACAAACTTGCCGATTTCATCCACATTGTCGACAACGAAAGTCCGGATACCGAAGCGCAACGCATCGCGGATATCGCCATCCGACTTGATGGGATGAGTATGGATACAGTGCTCGGCCGGCACCCCGGCTTTACGCACCAACTCGACCTCGCCGCTGCTCGCGAGGTCGAAGCGGCTGCCAATGTCCTTCAGCGCGCGCACCACCGCGAGCTCAGGCAAGGGCTTCAGCGCATAGTGCAACGCGACCCCCGGCAAGGCCGCAGCAAGCCGCCGATACTGCGATCGGATGACATCGCAGTCGATGATCATCAGCGGCGAGCCGTATCGGGCCACCAGGTGCCGCAAATCTTCGGCGGCGTAAGGGGTCGACAGTCGTTCAGCGGACTCGGCATCACGGCCGCGTTGGCTAGGTTGGAATCGGGTCACGGGTTCTATCCTGATGAGAGACGCGGATTCTAGGACGTTTGCATGACGGCACAAGAGGCCGCCGCTCGTGTGAGACGATCCCGTACCGCGTCCCAGCGCGGGTCTTTAGGAACTTCCTCGACAAGGATCTCCCGCAGACCGAGATGGTCGAGCCGCCGTAGTGTCGCATAGAGCTCACGACCATACGCTTCGGCATCCTCCGGTGCCCGACACCAGACACCGCGGAATCCTTCCGGCGACGCACGACGCGCCAGCACCGCCACCCCCGCGTCGGCCGACGCCTCAGCGATAGCTGCACCCACGAGCCGTACCGGGGTGCCCGGCGAGTAGTGGGCAAGGGTGGTGCCCGAGGCGCGCGGTCCCTCACCTTGCGCGGCCTGACGAATCGGACCGATCAACGCCTCGATCGAGGTGCGCGACACGCCACCCGGACGCAACAACAAGGGCTCGCCGACAAAACTCACGATGGTTGATTCGAGTCCGAGGACGCAGCGTCCGCCGTCGAGAAGCAGCGGCGTCCTGTCGCCAAACTCCTCGCGCACGTCGCCCGCCGACGTCGGACTCACCCGACCGTAACGGTTCGCCGACGGTGCCGCGATCCCTCCCCGGAAGGCCTGCAGGAGTTGCTGCGCCACCGGATGCGCGGGCACACGCAGACCGACGCTGGCCTGGCCACCCGTGACATTCTCCGAGACATGCGCCTGTTTCGGCAGGATCAGCGTCAGCGGACCGGGCCAAAACGCGGCAGCCAGCCGTGCCGCCGCCACCGGCACCGAAGCCGCCCAGTCCGACAACCACCCCGCATGCGCGAGATGGACGATCAGCGGGTGCCCCACGGGACGGCCTTTGAGGGCGTAAATCTTGGCCACCGCGCTCGGATTGGAGGCATCAGCCGCGAGGCCGTAGACCGTCTCGGTCGGCATCACCACGAGCTCGCCGGCGCGCAGTGCCGCGACCGCCTCATCGAGGGTGGGTGAAGCGCTCATGATTAATCGACATCCTGGAGTCGTACATCCGACACCTGTCGACTGTACTCCCGGGCGAGCGCACAGAGCGACAGTGGGGCCGATCCCTCGGCCTTGTTGTTTGCGATCACCATCACCTCACGTCCCGACGGCACGACCGACGAGAGCCAGTCGACGATCGCCGTACGGTTCAGCGGATCCGGATCGACCAGACGGTCGAATGGAAAATATCGTTCGCGGGCCGCTTCGTACACCTGGCCCGGATGCAGCATCCAGCGCAGCACCAGAGTCCCGGCGACCCCCGAGCCCGAACCCATCAGCGCCGCCTGCGTTAGGACACTCGGCATCCGGGGATGGACGTTGAAGCAATGGGTCACACCTGCCGAATCGAGCGCCTGAGCATACTCGCGCGTCAGAAATTCGCGATTTCTCAGTTCCACCGAATACTGTGGGCCCTTCGGCAGCCGCTCGAGAAAGGTCCACAGACGATTAAGCCAACGTGCGGGTTCACGCGTATGGCGTGCCGGCAATGGTGGAAACTGAAAAAGTATCGCGCCCAATCGATGCGCCAGACCCGCCAATGCCGGTGCGATCACGACATCGATCGCATGATCACTATCCAAAAAGCGATCCACACCACCCGACCCCTCGGCGTGCCGGTGCATGCCGGTCATATCCGCGGGTGTGGTGAGTACACTCGGTGCTTTCACCAGAAAGCGAAAATCGTCCGGTACCGCCGCGGCATAGCGCGCGAATTCGCTGGCGCTGATCGGACCATAGAACGTTCGATCGATGCTGACCGCACGCAGCACCGGATGACAGGCGTACGCGGACAGACCCTGACGGGCCAGCAGCGACTCGGAAACGCGTCGAGCGTACACGCTCCCTGCCCACCCGGGGAATGACCAGCTCGACGTCCCCAGTCGCAGGTTCCGCGGCAAACTCGCGCCGAGTCGCCGCAGTTCATCGGTCGCGACGACCGGACCCACAGCATCGCGATCCGCCGCGAGCGATCCGCCGAAAAGATCAAACTGTGGGTCGGCGCCGCCCGACATCACACGATCAGAGACAGACGCGGGTCAAAGGCGCGAGCCGCACTTTGGCGACACACCCGACGACGCGGGCGGCCTGACAGGGCCACGAGCACGATACGACCGCGCACTCGCCCGACAGCCTCGGAGCGCACGCACTGCCCGCTCAGAATCGGTACCCAAAGGCGGCATGGAAATGATCGGCGATCTGCTCGACGGAGTAGTGATGCGACTGCGTCCCGTGATGACTGATCTTGAGAGACCCCATCAAAGACGCCAGTCGGCCCGTGGTCGGCCAGTCGAACCCTCGAGTCAAGCCGAAAAGAACTCCTGCGCGATAGGCATCGCCACAGCCGGTCGGATCAACCACGGCGCTCGGCGTGACCGGCGGGATGTCGATGGTCTGGCTGCCCACGTACACCCGGGAGCCCTGCCCACCTCGGGTCACCACATAGGCACGACAGCGCGCGGCGATCTGCTCGGGCGTAAGACCAGTGCGTTCCTGCAGCAAGCCACCCTCATAATCGTTGACGATCACCCAGGCGGCCTGGTCGATGAACGTCAGCAAATCCTCGCCGCCGAACATCGGCAGCCCCTGACCGGGATCGAAGATAAACGGGATGCCGTGCCCGGCAAACTGTCGAGCGTGCGAAATCATCCCATCCCGACTGTCGGGACCCACCAATCCAAGGGTCACCCCTGCATCCGCAGGCACCGACAACGTGGCGGAGTGCTGCATGGCTCCCGGGTGGAAAGCCGTGATCTGGTTGTCATCGAGATCAGTCGTGATGAAGGCTTGCGCGGTATAGGTCGCAGGGACACGCAGGATGTGCCTCAGGCCTAAACGGTGTCGGCGCAGCCACTGCTCGTACGGATCGAAATCATCACCGACCGTCGCCAGAATCTCACTGTCAAGGCCCAGCAACTTGAGATTGTAGGCAATGTTGCCGGCGACCCCACCGAAATTCCGACGCATTTCCGGGACCAGAAACGATACGGAAAGCATGTGAATGCGGTCAGCGAGAATATGGTCCTTGAACTTGCCATCGAACACCATCACGGTGTCATAGGCCATCGAACCGCAAATCATGACGGTCATCGGGAAAGAACCCCACTGAGTTTAAAGATCGAACAATACCTTCGGCCAACCTGACACACCAGCGAGTGCCGAGCGATCAGCGATCGAGCAACACGAAACTCCAACTGGCGATCAAGAGCAGGAACGACAGCAACACCGCGGCAGAGCCCATGTCCTTCGCGAGTCCCGACAGCGCATGCCGCTCGGTGCCAATCCGATCAATGGCCGCCTCAACCGCGCTGTTCAAAAGCTCCACCACCAGAATCAGCAGCATGGGTCCAAGGAGAACGATCCTTTCCATGCCGGTATGACCGAAAAAAATAGCCCCCGGGATGACCAGTAAGGACAACCAACATTCCTGTCGAAAAGCCTCCTCCTCCCGCCAGCAGCCCGCCAGACCCTTCGCCGAATTGCCAAATGATCGCAACAGGCGGTTCAGCCCTCTCGGCTTGTGCAAGGATCGTATTGCCTGCGCTTTGGACGAGTCGTTATTCATGGCCAACATCCTGATTGAACGGCGCCTCTTGGAGATGCGCCCGCCGCCGCAGATGATGCACGCAGGCGTCGCCGATTGCGAGCATGATCAGCCGGTTATACCCGTCCTGTGGACCGAATCAGCCGGTCGCACGCTCCCTTCAGGGCCGTCGCCGCGCACCCTCGGTGGCGGAGACGTGTATTCTCCCAGCGTCACCCATGATCGACCGAGACGTTCTTGCTATTGAGGAGACCCATGTGGCCGAGCCGTCCATGATCGAACATCGCTCAATCGACTACGTACCGCTGGCTGAACGGCGCGGCAAAGTGTGGCACCTGTGGCCCACCTGGTTCATGGGTGGCGCGCATCTCGCCACCATCGCCACAGGCGTGGTCGGCATCACCCTCGGCGGAAACTTCATCTGGATGACGATCGCGGTCATTGCCGGATGTCTGTTGGGCACACTGTTCATGGCATTTCACTCGACGCAGGGACCACATCTCGGTTTGCCACAGATGATCCAGTCGAGGCCTCAGTTCGGTTATGTGGGGGCACTGCTGGTCTGGGGCGTGGCGCTCATCACCTTCGTGGGCTTCAATGCCTTCAACCAGGTGCTTGCCGCCGACACGATCGAAACGCTCTATCACACCCGATCCTGGATGACGATCCCGATCATTGGCGTGCTTGCCGCGATCCTCGCGGTGTTCGGCTACGACTGGATTCACCGTACCCAGCGCATTCTGACGGTCATCCTGCTCGCGGGCATGATCCTGATGAGCATCATGGCCTTCAGAATCCAGCTGTCGCCAGCGCAGCTGGATATCAACGATTTCCGGCTGACCCCCTTTCTGACCCAGCTGTTCGCGTCCGCCGCATACCAGCTCTCGTGGTCGATTTACGTCTCCGATTATTCGAGATATCTCCCGAAGAACGTCGGCGTGGTGTCCTCGTTCGGCTGGACCTTCCTCGGCGCACTGCTCGGCGGTGTCTGGACCATGCTGGTGGGCACGTTCGCGGCCGCGATGTTCCCGAGTCTCGCGCTGACCCCGGCGCTCAAGATGGCGGCTGACACCATGTTGCCGGGCTCCGGTGACACACTACTGATCGTCTCACTGCTGGGACTCGTGACGATCACCACACTCAACTTCTATGGCGCCTCCCTCACCCTCCTGAGCGTCGTCGACTCCTTGAGGCCCGTGCGCTCGACCGCCGCCAAACGGAGTCTGGCCATACTCGCCTGCTGGGTGGTCGCCACGACCATCGCACTCACGGCGTCGAAGGACTTTGCAAAGGACTTCGGCGAATTCCTCGCCGTGCTTCTTTACCTGTTCACGCCCTGGACAGCGATCAATCTCGTTGACTTCTTCTTCGTACGACGCGGCCAGTATTCGGTACGGGAGATCTTCAACGCGAACGGCCTGTATGGTCGCTGGAACTGGCGTGGGCTGCTCGCTTATGCCGTTGGGTTCATCGCGATGATCCCGTTCTTCAGCACAGGCCTCTACGAAGGATCGATCGCCCGCATGCTCGGCGGCGCCGACCTTGCCATGCTGATCGGTCTACCGGTGTCGGCGATCGTCTACCTGTGGTCTTGTCGCTCGATGGACATCACCACCGAACTCGAAGCCGCACGAATCGCTGACATCGGACTCGACCCGACGCCGTAGCCCGGCCGACCGTCCACCGCACTCAGCGCTGGTGCGTCTGCCAGTGCGGGGCTTCGTAGAACGGCACCTCGGCGCGCGGCAGTGGCGGCCGCCCGAGAATATGATCAGCCGCCTTTTCCGCCAGCATGATCGTCGGGGCGTTGAGATTGCCGTTGGTGATCGAAGGCATGATCGAGGAGTCGACGATCCTTAGCGCCTCAAGGCCGCGTACCCGGGTTTCCGGATCCACCACGGCCATCGGATCATCGATCGCACCCATCCGGCACGAGCAGGAGGGATGGTAGGCACTCTCCACCT
>Ga0164296_1000633_pt1 | contig 40877 bp, 26 predicted proteins | sample GEODES057metaG_FD_113533 | JGI IMG/M metagenome (GOLD analysis project Ga0164296, IMG submission 113533) | Dystrophic lake water microbial communities from Trout Bog Lake, Wisconsin, USA - GEODES057 metaG | ecosystem: Environmental > Aquatic > Freshwater > Lake | place: USA: Trout Bog Lake...
AGGATGCTGGTGCCGATGCCCAGTTCCTGGGCCACTTCAGGCACCGGCCTGCCAAGGCCTACCAGTGTCAGGGCGCGGTCTTTGAATTCATTGCTGTATCGTTGTCGCTTCACGGTCTTCATGATGCTTGTCCCTTATTCCCTGGTCCAGGATTTTAGAGCACCTCACTCGCACACTACCAGTTTGCAACGATTCATCCCTACTACGACGGGAATGGCAGAACAGCGCGACTGCTGGCGACGATGATTCTGCATCGCTGCGGCTATGGTCTCAAAGGCATCTACTCGCTCGAAGAATACTACGCCCGCAACCTGCGCGGATATTATGACGCGCTTTCAATCGGGCCGAGTCACAACTACCACATGGGCAGAGCCGAAGCAGATGTGAGCGGTTTTGTAGAATTTTTCTGCGAGGGCATGGCGGATGCATTCTTGAATGTCCGTGCTCGTGCCGAATCGGTCGGCGGTGATGTTCATGGGGACAAGGGAGCAATGATGCGCGAACTCCGTCCGCTGCAAAGACAAGCACTCGGCCTGTTCATTCAGAGCAAAGTGGTGACAGCTGGGGAGCTTGCAGATTATCTTGGCATAGCGCCAAGACAGGGGCGTGACTTGTGCAGCAAGTGGATTGAAGAAGGGTTTCTGGTGGTCGAGAATCCGTCCAAGAAGGCAAGAAGCTACCGCCTCGCAGAACGCTATGAGGAAGGGCTGGTAGCTGAGCAGGGCGCGCTAAAATTGCCCATGACGCAGGAGGCAGCACGCCGTGGAGGAGAGGGATCGTCCCGATCCCTCACGCGCACACATCGTCCAGCGCCCTTCGCACCATCCAAACCCAGGGGATCAAGATGATCCCCCTCCTGGGCCGGTGTTACGACACCAGTGGCAGCAGCTTGCCCAGCAAGTCGCTGATCTTCACGCGCTCCTGCTCGCCGCTGTCGCGGTGGCGCAGGGGCACGGTATCCAGCAGTTCGGGGCCTTTTTCGACCATTCGTTACAGCAATCCCAACCACCTCTTGAGCGCAGCCTCGACTTTCTCCATCGTCGGGACATCGCACACTGTCAGTCTTCGAACCAGTTGCACATCGGGCACGGTGCCGATGGATTGGGCGTCAAAGACACCTGGTAGAAATTTGGGAGCGTGATGTGGCACTTCATATTCGGTACCACGCAAGCTGGTGGTGCGCGCCACATAGCTGATCAGGGCGCGCTCTTCATCCTTGTAGGCCACGCTGAGAATCAATACTGGACGCATTTTCTGGGTCACGCCCAGATCAACCAGCCAGATTTTCACCGCGCATGGCGTTCAGTCTTCCCATTGCCGCCCTTCGCCCTCCTCAGCATCGTAAGCAGCAAACACGCTGCCTGAGGCAGCCAGGCTGGCTTCACGTTCAGCAAACCACTCACGCAGTTTGCCAAACTCCTCCTTCGGCAGCGCTTCGATGGCTTTTTCTATTTCAAGAGCGGTACTCATGGCCGGATTTTAATCTTCCTGCCATGAGTCTTCAAGACAAGCCTACGACACCAGCGGCAGCAAAGTCAATCGTGGCACCAACTTCGTGCTGGCGGGCGTAGCGACGGAGGCTCTTGCCATATGAAACTCAAACAGTTAAGGTATCATCATGGCACGCCAGCTCAACTTCGCGAGAGCATCTCTCCGCAAGAATACTGCCACCAGGAAAGTGGGCTGTCGAAAAGTGTATGGGGCCTTTCCACCTGTCCGTTCAAGAACAGCAATCCAATGAAACCTCTAGTTCTCACATCCATTTCGGTCCTGCTGCTCAGCGGCTGCATGCTTGGAACTCCCAAGATTAAACCCATCGACATTTACCGCTATGAGGCTGCACACTATCCAGGTTCATCATGGAAATACCTTGGCTCCGAAGGACGCTGGCATTATTTCAAACGTTGGTGCTTGGTTGAAGATCACGATTGGAAGCTGGATCGCAAGTATCTTCCTGATCTCCATGGATTTCCATATTACGCCAAACCTGCTCGACAACACAATGCATTGCCAGCTGATGTAGAGATCCATGCCGAATTCATCCGTATCCACATCGACGGACATCCGCCGTATCGGATTCCATTCAAATCCCAGGGATTCATCACGGCAGAGCACCGCTCCAAAAGTGGCCGCAAGGTCCAAGTCTGTTCGCAGGGGCGCGATGTCACCCAGAAGGTAAATTCGTCCCTGCAATCGATGTTGCCTGCTCGCGAAGCGCAAAGGTAAGCCTCCCTGAGGAGAGGGATCATCTTGATCCCTCCACGCTCCGCTTTGACACAACGCTTCCAAACCAGGGGATCAAGATGATCCCCCTCCTGGCGGTGCATTACGACACCAGCGGCAGCAGCTTCCCGAGCAAATCGCTGATCTTCACGCGCTCCTGCTCGCCGCTGTCACGGTGGCGCAGGGTCACGGTATCCAGCAGTTCGGGGCCTTTTTCGCCGCAGGTTTCGAAGTCGATGGTGACACCAAAGGGCGTGCCGACTTCGTCCTGACGGGCGTAGCGGCGGCCGATGGCGGCGGTCTCGTCGTAGAAGCAGTTCATGTGCTTCTTGAGTAGCGCATAGACCTCGCGCGCCTTGGCCACGAGTTCGGGCTTGTTCTTCAGCAGCGGGAACACACCGACTTTGACCGGGGCGATACGAGGATGCAGGCGCAAGATAGTGCGAGTCTCGACTTTGCCATTCACATCGGCTTTTTCTTCTTCAACGAAGGCCTTGGCAAGAACGGCCAGCGCCATGCGGTCGAGACCCGCAGAGGGTTCGATGACGTGGGGGACGTAGTTGCCTTTGAAGAGGCGCTCGAACCAGGCACGCACATCGGCCTCGGGCATCGGCTCGCCCTTGGTCTTGGCGGCTTCGGCAGCAAGGCGCTTCTGGATGTGCGCTTCCTTCTGCTCCGGCGTGAGCTTGGCGGCGGCGGTCTTGAGTTCTTCGTCGAAGACTTCCAGTGACTTGGTGCTGTGCTTCTGGTGCTGCGACAAATCGAAGTCACCACGCGCGGCGATGCCTTCGAGTTCTTCGGTGCCGAAGGGGAATTCGCAGAGGATGTCCACGCAGGCGCGGGCGTAGTGGGCCAGGTCTGCTGGCGTCTGCCAGTAGTATTCGAGCACGTCGCCAAGGCCGATGCCTTCGTAGAACTTGGTGCGTTGATCGACCCAGTAACGGTGCCACATCTGCCAGCCCCAGTTGGGCTTTGGCTCGCTGAGGTCCGCGCCTTCGCTCCAGGCGGCGACTTCGCCACTGATGATCTCGACGGCTTCGTCGGGCTTGATGAAGAATTCGAGCTCCATCTGTTCAAACTCACGGCTGCGGAAGGTGAAGTTCTTCGGCGTGACCTCGTTGCGGAAGGCCTTACCGATCTGGCCGATGCCGAAGGGCACCTTCACGCGGCTGGAGTCGAAGACGTTCTTGAACTGCGCGAAGATGGCCTGCGCGGTTTCGGGGCGCAGGTAGGTCACGTCGGCCTCGGTCGCGGTGGGGCCGAGGTAGGTCTTGAGCATGAGGTTGAAGGGACGCGGGACTGTTAATTGCGCCCCATTTTCAGGGTTAAATGCCCTGGTTCCTTCAACCCATTCGGGATTATCGGAGCTGCGTATTGGACAGGGGAATTCTATGCCACGATTTTGGTAGAACTTCCTGGCCAACTCAATAGCGCTCTGCTCCGGTTTTCCTGGAGGAAGAAGCACAGAAAATTCAAACCGATAAATGCTGGAATACCATGTGCGCAACGCCTTCATGGTCGCTGCCTCGTCAACCTTACGAACGTAATCTTCGGCACTGAGTTGCTGTTCGAGCACCCCCACTTTGAAATTCTCGAAAAGTTCTTCGTCAGTCCATTGATGTTCAAGAGTCTTAGGCCCCATCCAACGAAGGATTGGACCTTCTGTAAGCCCGTAGTTTATCGCCAGATTATTGTTCGCAGCATTGGGGACTGCACCGAGGAATTTATAAATGGTCCCATTCGTCGGCGGAATCTGATCTGCTCTGAAGCGGGCATTTGTAAGCAAGCAATCAGACATTGGGTCACAGAAGGTGTCCACATGGCCGCTGGCCTTCCAGATGGCGGGGTTCATGAGGATGCTGGCATCCAGGCCCAGCACGTCTTCACGCTCGCGCGTCATGGTGTTCCACCAGGCGCTGCGCAAGTTGCGCTTCAGCTCGGCACCCAGCGGGCCGTAGTCCCACACGCCGCCGCAGCCGCCGTAGATCTCGCTGCTTTGATAGATGAAGCCGCGGCGCTTGCAGAGGGAAACGATCTTCTCCATTTGCGCGATAGAGTTCTTGGCGTCGGTGGACATAGTGGAATGACGAATGTGTGAATGAGGAATGCCGAATGACTGGACTGCCACCGGCGAGGGGGGCGCGAAAGGAGCACTGGCATGGCTTTGTTGCAACGCATTTCAGGAGTGCGCCCAATCCTACTCGTCCTCGATCATGGCGCGTCGCAACAAACGACACCAACGAAGCGTCCAGGCGGCAACTCTTTCTCGCTCTGTCTCGTGACTGAGTACCGCTGCGCTGACCATGGAACATTCGAATCTGCCGCAGAGGGGCAAAGGAGCAGAGGCGGCAGAGTTTGAATCAATTCTCTGCTCCCTCTGCCTCTTCGCCCCTCTGCGGCAAACCGAACAACTCCAGACTGGCTTTGGCGGGAATAAGTTTTAAATTCGCACTATGGTCGCGACGAAGCGCAGTGATCGAGGACGAGGACGATTTCAGCCCCCTACCCCCACAGCTCGCCTGCCCGCAGCCATTCCTTCACGAGGTCGCGGAAGGCGAGGACGGCGGGGTCATCGCCTTCTTTGGCCCACACCATCACCAGCGGAATCGTCTGCTGCGGCTTCAGCGGAATGAGGGCGAGACTCTTGCTCGCCGTACTTTCCGGCACGACGCCGATGCCGGTGCCGGCTTCGACGTATTGCAGGATGGTCCCAATGAGGCTGGGCGTGTGCTTCACGCGAGGGGCGAAACCGGCTGTAGCGCAGGCGGACTGGATGGCATCGTGAGAGCCCGCGCCCTCGCGCCGGGCGAGAATGATGAGCGGCTCGCCGGCGAGCTTTTTCCAGGGCAGCGAGGTGAGCTTGGCCCAGGGGTGGTCCAGCGGCACGGCGGCGCAGAATTTCTCGTCTCGCAGCAGGAGCGTCTGCAAACCCATGACCTCATGCGCAAAGACGGGGCGGGTCAAACCGACGGACAGACGCCCCTTGGACACCATTTCCCACACGCGCTCCGGGGTGCGCTCCTCAAGGATCACGGTCACACGCGGGTAGCGCTTGCCATATTCCTTGAGCAGGCGCGCGAGAAACAGCCGCGTGGGCGGGCCGATGTAGCCGAGGCGCAGCTCTCCTTCCTCGCCCTTAGCAGTGCGGCGCACACGGCGCAGGGCATCGTCCAGGCGTTCGAGAATCAGGCCCGTCTCATGCAGCAGCACCGTGCCCGCCGGGGTCAGGCGCGGGGAGCGGCGCTCGCGCTCAATCAATTGCGCGCCCAGCTCGCGCTCCATTTCCTGCACCGCCCGGCTCAGGGCGGGCTGGGCGATGCGCAGGCGGCGTGCGGCGCGCGAGAAGCTCAGCTCCTCGGCCACGGCTTGAAAATATCGCAGATGTCGCAGTTCCATGATGGGTGCTGCCCATACCGTATCGGCATCAAACAAATAGCGAAAGTCTATTTTCGTTACCAGCGGAACTGCGACAACCTCGGGGATCTCATGAATAATGTCTCCCTTGCCGTACAGTTCTTCCTCCAGATCGCCGTCATCCTGCTCGCCTGCCGGGTGGTGGGGGCCATCGCGGCGCGGTTTGGCCAGCCGCAGGTCGTGGCGGAGATGATCACCGGGGTGCTGCTGGGCCCGTCGTTGTTTGGCCTGCTGGCCCCCGAGTGGCAGCAGTGGCTCTTCCCCTGGGACAAGGCGCAAAAGCTGCGCGACACCTCGTGCTATCTGTTTCCAGCGTCGCAGCTCGGGCTGGCGCTGTACATGTTCATCGTCGGCATGGAGTTCCGCGTGGACATCGTGCGCAAGCGCCTGAAGAGCAGCGTCGCGGTCTCAGTGGCAGGCATGGTCACGCCCTTCCTGCTGGGTGCGGGGCTGGCGTGGGTGCTGTTTCACCACACCGAGCTGTTCCCGAAAAAGACCTCGCTGCTGGAGGCGATGCTGTTTCTGGGCGCGTCCATGTGCATCACCGCTTTCCCGATGCTGGCACGCATCATTCACTTCAAAGGACTGGCCGGAACGACCATGGGCACCGTGGCCATCGGCGCGGGTGCCATCGACGATGCCACGGCCTGGATTCTCCTCGCCGTGGTGCTGGCCAGCTTCGACAACAACATCGGTCACGCCCTCTACAACATCGGCGGGGCCATCGGCTTCGTGAGCGTCGCGCTGCTCATCATCCGGCCAGTGCTCGCGAAGTTCTCCACGCTGCTGATTCAAGACGAAAAACTCACCGATGCCGGCCTGGTCATCGGCATCGCGATGATGTCGCCAGGGGCGTGGTTCACCGACATGATCGGCCTGCACGCGGTGTTTGGAGCCTTCATCATGGGCGCGGCGATGCCACGCGGCGTGATGGTGCGCGATCTCTGCGCCCGCATTCAACCCCTGGCCGTGGCGCTGCTGCTGCCGCTGTTCTTCACCTACTCCGGGCTGAACACCAAGATCGGCCTGCTCAACACCTGGTACCTCTGGGGCATGTGCCTGGCCGTGCTCGTCGCTGCCGTGATGGGCAAATGGCTGGCCTGCACGCTGGCCGCACGCGCCACGGGCATCTCCCCGCGTGAATCCATGGGCATCGGCATTCTCATGAACGCACGCGGCCTGATGGAGCTGATCATCATCAACATCGGCCTGCAGCGCGGCATCATTTCGGAGGGGCTGTTCGCCACGCTCGTGATCATGGCGGTGGTCACCACGCTGATGGCGTCGCCGATCTTTGAGCGGCTGGTGGGGTCTGGGACGTATCAGCCGGAGGCGGAGGGGTGAGGGGGGCAAATTTTGCGGGAGGGCGGCTCGCCCCCTTGATGCAAGCTCTCGACAAAACGGGCAGGATTTGATAACCTCCCAAACTCATGACCCAAGTAGCCATTCAACTTCCTGATGAATTGAGCCAGTTCGTCCAGAAATCGGTCGATTCCGGTGCCTACCAGAACGCGGACGAATTTTTCGTCAGTGTGGTCGCGACGTACAAGGAGCAGGTGGAGTCACGCCTCACGGCTGAAGAGGAAGCCAAGATCGCGACACTGCGGGCCGATGTGCAGCACGCTGCGGACCAGCTCGACCGTGGTGAAGGTATCCGCGATTTTGATTGGGATGCTTTTATCGCTGACCGCCATCGCGCTCATGCGGCACGGAAATCCGCTTGAGGGCTGCCATGGCCGAAATCGTTTAATCACCCGACTCACTTGCGGACATCCGGGAGATTTGAGATTACGTCGCTGAAGACAGCGAGCTGCAGGCAGACCGCCTCATCCAGCGGTTTCGGGCAAAACTCAACCACCTCGCCGAGTGGAACACGCTGGGGCGTCCACGTCCTGAATTGATCCTGAATTGCCGCAGCTATCCTTTCGAGAAGTACTGCTTCTATTACCGTCCCATTGAGGATGGCATCGAATTGCTCAGGCTCCTGCATTCCGCCCGCGATCTCCAGCAAATCCAGTTTCCGCACTGATGGGTAGAGCGGTTCAAAAAAAACATTTCCGGTAGGGCGAGCCTGAGGACATTCGGTTTGCCGCAGAGAGGCAAAGTCGAAAGTTCCTCCGGCTCTCAAACGCCATGGCGGAGAGTGTGTCCTCATGCGCGCTCCTAAAATCAGTTGCGGAAAACGCTATTGGCCGCCTTTACAGGACAGCACCATGAACCAGGCATTCGATCTTCCCATGGCGCTGCGGTGTGGAGCACCGTTGGTGCTCTCCAGAACCTTGTTCGCAGGAACAAGGCTACTTTGATGGGACTGCTTGCACCTTGAATGTGGTGCGATGGTTCGGGGCCTTCGCCAACCTCACGCGACCGCAGTCGCCCCTTTGACCGGCACCGGCAGATGTGATGCCGTGACATCCTCAGCGCTTTCCCCCCAACTGCGCCAGCCTTCGCGGAGTTCGAGCAGGGCCCATTCGGCGAGCATGCCGAAGAGTTTGATGGCGTCGTTGCGGTGGATTTTGAAGCCGGTGATGAGGCTGCGGTGGTTGCGGTTCAGCTTGCCGAGTTCCTTCCTTCTCCGACGGCAGCGGGCGATCTGGGCGAAGCGGCGGTTGTAGGTGCTCATGATCTGGAAAACCAGACCGCGACCGGTGGCGAAGGGCGGCGTGTGGAGGGCAGTAGCACCTTGCTCAAACGGATGCCGCACCACGCCCCAGTAGTAGAGGCCGAGGTCGAGGCGGTAGGCGAGATCCATGAGGTCGAACTCGCCCATGTACTCGTACTTGTCCTTGTAGAGGGAGAGGAACCAGCAGCGATGGCTGGTGGAGAAGGTGTGATTGTACTGCGGCACCAACTCGGCCATGGGCGCGCCTTTGCGCTGCTGCGTGATGAGATTGGCGGCACTGCTGGTGGTGTAGGAAATCCAGTCCATGCCGGGACTGTAGAAGGGGTCCATGAAGGCGGCGGCGTCTCCCACGAGCACAAAGCCATCGCCAGCGAAGGTGGTGCTGTAGTAAGCGAGGTTCTTGCGCCAGTGGACGTCGCCTTCGTCAAACTCCGCGTCGGCCAGCAGATCGCGGGCGACGGGGTGCTTCATGAGAAAGTTCTTGAGGCGGTCGCCCACCTTGCCGCCGTCCTGGGGGAAATCGACGATGCGCTGGTCGAAGACGACGCCCACGCTCATGTCGCCGCCTTTGAGCGGAATCCACCAGCTCCACCAGCCATCGCCGATGACGTGGTTGGTGGCGGTGCCGCGCACGCAGTAGAGGGCGGCGGACCACTCGGGATATTTCTCGGCGAGTTCGCGGCCATCCCAGTCCTTCACGCCTTTCCAGCGCGACCAGGCGGCGGTGGTGGGGTGCTCGAAATTGGACTTCCACCAGCCCTGCTTGCGCGCGATGAGCGCGGCCACACCGGAGGCATCGACAATCCAGCGCGCCTGCACCGTGACGGTGGCATCGCCCTGGCGGTAGGTGACGGTCTGCATGCCGCCCTCGGCGAGTTGCACGCTGGTAATGCTGACGGGACGCAGCAGCGTGGCACCGGCAGCAACGGCACGGCGCAGGACTTCTTCGTCAAAGGTGGAGCGGTCCAACTGATAGGAGGGCAGCTTGACCGAATACTTGGAGCCCAGCTCGCTGGCTTCGGCGATGGAGGCGACATCCTTATTGGCAAACCAGAAGCGCAGGCCTTGCTTGACGATGTGGGACTCGTTGAGGTACTGCGTGAGGCCGAGCACTCGACTCATGAAGTAGGCGCTGACTTCGACGGTGGCCTCGCCGACGCGCCTGCCCAGGCGCTCGTTTTTTTCGAGGATCAGGACGCGGATGCCGGGATTGTGCCGCAGCAGGAGCGTGGCGGTGGCGGCACCGGAGAGAGCGCCCCCCATGACGATGACATCGTAGGTGGTGCTGGCGTCAGGAGGCGAGGTGTTCATGGGCGGTGCAGAGGATATTTGCCAAGTCGCTCATGGTGGCAGATTTGGCAAGAGATCACGCAGCAGCGGGCGAATGGGAATCGTCCAGCACCGACTGCTTTCTGCCGAAGAGGGTGAGCAGCGGACCGGTGAGCATGGTGGTGGCCAGGGCCATGATGACGAGCATGGTGAAGATGCGCGGCGAGAGAATGCCGAGGTCATAGCCGATGTTCAGCGCGATGAGCTCCATGAGGCCGCGCGTGTTCATCAGTGCTCCGAGCTGCAGGGATTCGCTCCAGTTCATGCCGCTCCAGCGTGCGGCGATGGCGCTGCCGCCCAGCTTGCCCACGGTGGCCACGGCGATGATGCCCAGGCAGAGCAGCCAGCCCTGCACATCATTGAGCAGGCCGATCTGCGTGCGCAGTCCGGTGAAGGCAAAGAACAGCGGCAGCAGCAGCACGGTGCTGAAGTTTTCCACGCGCACGCTGAGCTTGTGGCGGAAGCCGCCGGTCTCCGGCATGACCGCACCGGCGAGGAAGGCCCCGAACAGGGCATGGATGCCGATGATTTCCGTACACAAGGCCGCCGCAACGACCACGCAGATCACCGTGGCCAGCGCGCCTTTGGAGGGTTCCTCGCGTTCCAGCTCAGCGGTGCCAAGCCAGCGTGGCAGCACCAGCCGCACGCCCCAGAGCATTAGGGCGATGAAGCCGAGCACGAGCAGCAGATTCAAAGCGGAAGCCCCCACGCTGGTGGTGCGCGCGATGGCAACCACGAAGGCCAGAATGCTCCAGGCCGTGACATCATCGACCGCCGCACAGGTGATGGCCGTGCTGCCGAGGAAGGTCTTGGTCAGGCCGCGCTCCTGCAAAATGCGCGCCAGCATGGGAAAGGCGGTGATGCTCATGGAAATGCCCATGAACAAAGCAAAGGCCGTGAAGCCCGCCCCTGGCTGCGCCAGACTGGTGTAGAGAAAGTAGGCCAGCAGCACGCCAAGGAAATACGGGATCACAATGCTGGCATGACTCACCATCACCGCCACATCGGCTTTTTTGCGGACATGTCCGGCGTCCAGCTCCATGCCGACGACAAACATGAAGAGGCAGACGCCGACCTGGCTCAGCAGTTTGAGGACGCCGAGGGAGTTCACAGGAAAGACGAACTGGAAGGCAGAGGGAGCCAGCAGGCCAAACAACGATGGCCCCAGCAGAATGCCCGCCGCCATTTCACCCACAACGGAAGGCTGGCCGAAGCGTGCAAAGACGATGCCCACGAGCCGTGACGCGGCGATGATGACGAACAACTGCACGAAGAGATGGCTCAGCGGCTCGTTGGCATTTTCCGCGAGGCCTGACACCACGGCAGACAGCGCCGAAGTGTGAGCGGGCGGTGCTTTCGGCGAGGCACTGTGCAGCAGCTCCGTGGCGAGCTGCGGTGATGGCAGACTGGCTCCGAGATGCAGCACCGCAAGGATGCCGATGCCGACCAGGGTGAGGGTGATGAGGTAAAAGGAGGCGATGCGTTTCATCCGGGGTTTTGTTGGCGGGTGCTACGAATGAAGAAGCAATGACAGCCGCAAATCACGCCGCGAGCGGCTCGCCATAGGGGAGATCTTCCGGCAGGGGGACGAACTCGCGGATCTGGCTCCAGAGGACGCTGAAGTCCTTGTTCACGTCGCCGGAGAGGCAGTCGGTGATGGCACCGGCGGCATCGGGGAAGCGTTTGATGACTTCGCGGAAGGAGAAGTCGGGGTTGTAGAAGGCATAGACGAGCTTGCGCATGTTCTCCACGCCTTCACGGATCGTGGCGCCGTATTGCGTGAAGCGTTCGGGAGAGAGATCGTTTTCGAGGATGCCCTGATGGATGGTTTCAGCGGAGAGCACGCCGCACTTCAGCGCGAGCATGACGCCGCTGCTGAAGACGGGATCGAGAAACGCGAAGGCATCTCCCACGAGCAGCAGGCCGGGTCCGGCGCAGTGCTTGGCGTGGTGCGAGTACTCGCTGATGAGACGGTACTCGCCATTGGAAGTACCGGTGCTGAGGTGTTCTTTGATCCACAGATTCTCCTCGACCTCGCGGTTGAAGATTTCCTTGGGGTCCTTCACACCGCCACGAGTGAGGTATTTGCCTTCGGCCACCACGCCCACACTGATCATGTCATCATGTTGTGGGATGTGCCAGAACCAGCCCTTGTCCGGGATGTAAGCCACCATGGTCTGGCCTTCGTCGATGCCGGGTTCGCGCGTGGAGCCCTTGTAGTAGGTCCACACGGCCACCTTGTTGAGATAAGGATCGCGCATGCGCCAGTTGTTGCGCGTCGCGGTGAAGGCTTCCTTGCCGGTGCAGTCGAGGGTGATCTTCGCGCGGTATTCGGAGATGTTACCGTCCTTGTCTTTCGCACGTGCGCCGACGACGCGGCCATCCTCTTTGATGAGCTCCTGCACTGCCGTCTCTTCGCGCACCTCTGCGCCGCGCTCGCGCGCATGGTCCAGCAGCATCTGGTCAAACTCCGAGCGCAGCACCTGCCAGGTCTGCGCCACGCTTTCGCGGTCGTAGCGGTTGAAGAAGTAGAAGGGCTGCGAGGCCTTGCCGCTGGGCTGCACGAAGGCCACGCTGTACTTCTTCACGAAGTGGGACTGCTTCATCTTCGGGATCAGGCCGAGGCGCTCCAACGGCCCATAGGTGAAAGGAATCAGCGACTCACCAATGTGATAGCGGGGGAATTTTTCGCGCTCGAGGATGAGGACTTTGTGGCCATATTCGGCCAGGATGGCCGCTGCACTGGAACCCGCAGGTCCGGCACCGATGATGAGCGCGTCGTAGATCATGAGATGAGGTGATGGTTGGCTGTTCGACACGATAAATACAAGATTCCGAAACATAACGGAAATCCCATTTCGCTATCGTTTCCATGCCGTGACGGCATGAGCGGGGCTGGGAGGCTTGCGGGAGCTTTGATTTTAGCAAAGGAATGGAGGGAAAAGGAATGAACGGAAAAAATCATTCCTTTGCCAAACCATTCCTTTGCCAATTTTTAGCGTGTCCGTGTTGTCAGAGCGCGTGGTTTACACCCAGAGGAAAATTGCGCGCATCCCATTAGTGGTTCAAAGGTGCCTGCCCGACCCATGTCTGCTCCCCTGCCCATCTTTGAACTCCGCCAGACCTTCACCGCCGCGCTTCTTGACCCAGCGCTGCCCAATCTGCTGATCAAAGCACCCACGGGTTCGGGCAAATCGACGCAGATCCCGCAGTTCGTGCTCGACTCCGGGCTGCTGGCCGAGGGCAAACGCTGCATCGTGCTGCAGCCGCGCCGTATCGCTGCGCGCATGCTGGCACAACGCGTCGCGCGGGAGCGCAATGCACGCCTGGGCGGCGAGGTGGGCTATCAGGTGCGCTTTGAAAACATCACCAGCAAGGAAACGCGGCTCAGCTATGTGACCGAGGGCGTCATGCTGCGCCAGATGCTCGAAGATCCGCAGCTTGAGCGCGTGGGCTGCATTGTGATCGACGAATTCCATGAGCGGCATCTGGATGGCGATCTCGTGCTCGCCTTTGCGCGGCAGCTTCAGCGCACGCGGCGGCCGGATTTGAAGATCATCGTCATGTCCGCCACACTGGTGCCGGGGCCGCTGGTGGATTTCATGCAGCCGTCCAAGCTGCTCGAGTCCGCAGGGCGCACCTTCCCCGTGGAGGTGCGCTATCAGGCCCCGCTGCAACTCAAGACGGGCTACCCGGAGCCGGTGTGGGATCAAGCCGCGCGTGCCTGTGAAGATCTCGCGCTTTCGCCGGGATTCAGCGGGGACATGCTGGTCTTCATGCCCGGCGGTCATGAAATCCGCAAGACCATCGCCGCGATCCAGGGCCGCAGCTTTGCACGTGGCCGCCGCGTGGTGCCGCTGCATGGCGAGCTAACACCGCAGGACCAGGACGCCGCCGTCACGCCTGGCGAGCAACCGAAGATCATCGTCAGCACCAATGTGGCCGAAACTTCGCTCACCATCGAAGGCGTGCGCGCCGTGGTGGATGGCGGTCTGGCACGCACGGCGTCGTATGATCCGCGCCGTGGCATCAACACCCTCACCGTGCAGAAGATCAGCCGCGCCTCAGCGGAGCAGCGCGCCGGACGCGCAGGCCGCCTCGGCCCTGGCATCGCCGTGCGGCTGTGGACGCAGCGCGAGCACCTGCTGCGCGCTGAGAGCGAACTGCCCGAAGTGCAGCGCCTGGATTTAAGCGAGGCCCTGCTGGCGCTGCGCGTGCTGTCGCGTGAACCGTTTGATTGGTTTGAAGCGCCGACGCCTGCCTCACAATCCCGCGCGGAGAACCTGCTGCATGATCTCGGCGCTCTGGATCATGAGGGCCGCATCACCGCGCTGGGGCGGCAGATGAGCCGCTTCCCGCTGCATCCGCGCTTTGCGCGCATGCTGCTGGCGGCGGCGCAGTTTGGCTGCCTGCGCGAGGCCACCCTGTGTGCCGCAGCGGCGCAGGGGCGCGATATTTTGCTGGTGGGTAAAAACAACGCCTCGCACAAAAACGAGGATCTGTGGGAGCACGATGACGTCACCGAATTCCAGGCCATCCTGCGTGCCTTCGCTCGCGCGGAGGCCATGAACTTCAACCCCGACGACTGCGCGCGCTATGGCATTCATGCCAATGCCTCGCGCGAGGCGGCCCGCAGCGCCGATCAGTTCCTCCAGCTCGCAAAGCGCTCCGGCTTACCGATCAATGATGAAGTCGCCGATCCTGAAGCGCTGGCGAAAATGCTGCTCGCTGCCTTCAGCGATCACCTCGGCGTGGAGACCAGCACCGGCAGCCGTATCTACCGCCTCGCGGGTGGTTACAGCGGCCATCTCGGCAAAGACGCGCACATCCGCCCGCCGCGCCTCATCGTCGCCTCCGAAATCGTCGAGGTGCAGGGCAAGGCGCTCACCGTGCAGCTCAACAACTGCACCCGCATTGAGGAAGACTGGCTGCGCGAACTCTTCCCCGCAGACTTCACCACTGCCTCCCGCGCCGCCTACGATGCCGTGAACCGCCGCGTGATGAATCTGGAGGAAGTGCGCTTCCGCAGCCTCGTGCTCAGCAGCCGCGAGCGCGGCGAGCCCGATGAATCCACCGCCGCCAGCCTACTCGCCGCCGAAGTCATCGCGGGCCGTCTCCAACTCACCAATTGGAACGACAAGGTGGAGCAGTGGATCACCCGCGTGAACTGCCTCTCCAAATGGATGCCCGACCTCGAAATCCCCGCCATCGGCGAGGAGGACCGCCATCTCATCATCGAGCAAGTCTGCACCGGCTGCATCGCCTACCGCCAGCTCAAGGACAAAGACATCTTCCCTGCCCTGCACCAGTGGCTCAGCCACTCGCAGCGCGACATGCTCGACAAGTACGCCCCCGAACGCTACGCCCTCAAAAACGGCAAGACCGCCCGCATCGTCTATGACGAAAAGCAGCCGCCAAGCGTCAGCGCCGTGCTCCAGCACATGTACGACATCAACGAAAACCCCAAAGTGGCTGCGGGGCGCATCAGCGTCACGGTCCATCTCCTCTCACCCGCCCAACGCCCCATCCAAACCACCGGCGATCTCGGCAGGTTTTGGCGAGAGGGTTACCCAGCCGTGAAGGCGCAGTTGCGAGGTAGGTATCCGAAGCATGAGTGGCGGTGAAGAAGCTTCCTTGACATTAAATTGATGGAACTGGATAATCACAGGCATGACCAAAACCCAGATTCAAGTTCCAGAGGAGCTGTTTCGCGAACTCCGCAGCTTCGCCAAGCAACGCGAGTGGTCCCTGGCGGAGACATTCCGCCGGGCAGCCGAATTGCTGCTGCAAGTCTACCCAGAGCCGCCCGAGATACCGACTACGGTATGGACCCCGCCAACTTCTGGAAAAGTCGGTTGGAAAGGTCTGAGCGCAGACCAACTTCGTGACGCCGCCTTTGCCGACGCCGATCCACGACTGGCCTGATACCCTCTATGTCTCGCCATGCTCTCGATTGATACCAACCTCCTGCTTTACGCCTACAGCGAGGCAGCCCCCGAACACGAACGGGCACTTGCATTCATCACCTCCATGGCGGGGAGCGAGAGCGTGGCGCTAAGTGAGTTTGTACTCACCGAGTTTTACCTGCTGCTTCGCAATCCAACTGTGCTGAAGAAGCCTCTCTCAGCGCCGGATGCAGTGCGCGTCATCCAAAGCTATCGCCAGCATCCGCGCTGGAAGATCCTCGGCTTTCCGCCCACCAGCCGCGAAGTTCACGCTGATCTCTGGCAGCATGCCGCCACCCCCGGCATCGCCCGCCGCCGCATCTACGACACTCGCACAGCCCTCTGCTTACGCGCTTTTGGCATTACGGAGTTCGCCACGGCCAACGTGAAGGACTTTGAGGGCTTCGGGTTCCAGAAGGTGTGGAATCCGCTGGTTTGAGCCACTCACCTATCGAGATTCCACAATTGATGAGCTGGAGGCTCTCACTCTTCAGAAAACGGCAAGACCGCCCGCATCGTCTATGACGAAAAGCAGCCCCCCAGCGTCAGCGCCGTACTGCAGCACATGTACGACGTCAACGAAAACCCCAAAGTGGCTGCGGGGCGCATCAGCGTCACCGTCCATCTCCTCTCACCCGCCCAACGCCCGATTCAAACCACCGGCGATCTCGGCAGGTTTTGGCGCGAAGGGTACCCCGCCGTGAAGGCACAGCTTCGCGGAAGGTATCCGAAGCATGAGTGGCGGTGATTTTCCTCTATTGGGGTGAAAGCATCTGCACTGCAGCAGGCTCGCCCTTGACCTGGATCTTCACGTTTTTTTCCAGTGCTTTGACACGCTTGTCCGATTTATTCCATTCGTGCGCAGGATAGAGTTTTCTCGGCAGTCCTGTGAGCTTTTCAAAGAGATACGCAGACTCTTCGCCATGCGGATAGAATCCATCAACAGTGACAGCCACCAATGACCGGGACCACTTGAACATCACGCGTGCAAAGAGTTTGTCATTTTGGGTGATTTGAAACGCCGAGTCTGTGTCTGAATCAGACTCTTCTGTCATTACCTTGTACTCAGCTTCGACGCCTTGGTCGTTCGTGCGTGTCGCTAGCACGAAGGGCTCATCCGGGACATTGTACGGTGTCTCTTCATGCCATGAGGCTCTTTCAATGAGCTTGTCTCCCTCCCATTGGCAGAACTCCCACTCCTCCCAAATGGCGCGACGCCCCGAATTGGAATACAACATTACGTAGCCCCCGTTCAGCATAGGCTTTTTCATGGAGTCCGCTACACACGCGAGGCTTTTCGTTTTGGCATTAAAGCGGTACATAAAATGCTGTTGGAAGTACTTATGCACATCAGCGGCCAGAATGACTTCAGGCACGCCATCGCCAGACAGGTCTTCAAGATCAAATGGCCTCTCTGCGGGAGTGATTGGCAGGTAATCGTCATCACTTTTCTTCCTACCTTTGGGCCGCCAAACTGGGGCAATATTCAGTAGTGTGCATAGCTCCCACCGCTCGGCATTCAGCCATGCAAGAGCTACCACCTTTTCTTCAGTCGCAAGATTCCCAAAAGAGGGTTCAACTTTAAGCTCCAGAAGCGCAAAACGCTGCGCGTTGCCGAACAAATTCCCATGCAGCACGTAGCAGCCTTCATCGGTCACGAAGCTGGAGACTGTAGCCCTCTTCTCCTTCGAAGACGTTAACGGTGCCATTACCTTTTCAACCTGCCGAAGCAGGGCTGCTGTAAACTCCGCCGACTTGTTCAAAGGGATCACAAGAAAGTCATAATCAGCCTTCGTTTCTGCACGACACACGCCTGTCTGCATCCCAAAGGATATCAGAATGATAACATACAAAAATGGGCGTAAGGAGCTCATGTTTTTTCCATTCTGCATCGAGTATGCACACACCGGGTGCGCTTTTCCAAGTACAACTTGGCGGCGTGATGAAGAAAGCCCATGAGCTACGCGCACCGTTCGTCACGGCAAAATCAAAACCCGCGTTCCCTTGTTCACCAAGTCGTGAACCTGGAGCAAATCGGCCTTTCGCAGACTCAAACACCCCCAGGTGAGATGATTGGCACCGTCGGGCCAGTCGCTGATCCAGCCATGAATGCCGATACCGCCGCCGAGTGAGGTGTCTGTAGGAGCCAATGACCCATGCAGCGCTGCCGCAGCAATTCGGTCGTGCTCTTTCTTGGAGATACGTTCTTCGCTCAATGCGGTCCGCGCATCATAGGCGTTGGGATAATTCAACCGCAGCCAGGCAGCGCCGAGGTAGCCGCCGAAGGTGCCATCGAACGGCCCCTTGGCTTTTTGCGTGATGCGGTAGTCACCCACGGGTGTGCCGTTGTCGCCATCCATCGTCTTGCGCTCCCAGCCACGCTGTCCCAGAGCGATGGGCATGGTGTGCTTGACCTGGCCCTTCTCACACACATGCAGCCGGTAGGCATGCTTCACGGCGATGAGTACGCGCTCCTCTTGCGCAGGCACCAGCAGATGCCGGTGACTGCGGATAAAAGTTGAAAGGCTCATCGGCCAGGTGGCCGCTTCGGCATAGAGAAGATGTTTCATGGTGAGGGTGAGCTGGGCGTGCCCTCCATTCAAACCGGGGGCGATCTGGGCGATGCGCTGCCGCCGCTTCACTTGGTCGCCGGGTTTGAGATGGCAGGCATGAATTCCTGCATAACCTACCAGGATGTGCTGGGACTGCCCGTTTTCGAGAAAGCGGTGCTCCAGCCAGACCTCGTCGTTTTTCAGTTCGGTGACGGCACCGCCAGCCAGTGCGTGAACCGGTTGATTCGCAGCGGAGTTGCCCCCGCCACTGCCGCTCCAGGTTTCATGGGCTTCAAGCCCGAGAGCATCGACGACCGACTCTTTGACGATCCAGTTCTTATGCCTGCGCTTAGTGGCCTGATCCTGGTAGCCCGCCCGGCCGTCTGCGCCGCCGACGGGGAAATCGAAGCCATCAGCGAGGTCAGGCGCGAGGAACGATTGCAGATCCTGAGCTGACAGGGTGCAGGCGAACAAGAGGCATGGCAGGATGCGCGAGATCATGTGCGGCGCTCGGATGCAGCAACGCCAACGCAGCCCAAGTATAGGTAGCGGCAGTCCGTTAGCGGTGGAGTCATGCGCCGTTTTAACGAATCGGGCGCTCTTCGGCAAGATCGGATGGTTGAAAGTCCGAATACCGCACTCGGAGAGTGCGGACCACGCCGAGCTGGGTGAGGCGGGGGCAGGGATGGAAGCCGAAGCCTGAGTGGCGGTAGTTTTTAAACTGATTGCTTGGCAGCTCGGGGGTTTTCGGAATTAAATTCTGATATGTCTGAAAAAATGCGCTCCATCGCCTTAGGGTTTGTCTGGTTGGTTTGTTCCACGCTGCGAGGGCAGGATTTGGCGGAGACGCTTTCGAGCATCGCGGCGGGTGAAGGCACGCCGGAGGTGGTGTCGAAGGCGCTGGTGCCGTGGCTGGATGAGGCGGGGTTTGAGCGATTGAAAGAGGCGCTGGATGCCACGGCGGAGACGAAGAAGCGCGCTGCGACGGAATGGCTGGCGGTGGCCTGCGTGGAGGAGCAGTTGCAGCGCCCGACGCAGGCGCTGGCGGCGTGGAAGAAAGCCTGCGCCAGCCCGCCGAAGGTCACGGTGCTGATGCAACTGGGACTGGCGCATGCGCTGGCGCGGCTGCGGCAGTTTGATGAGGCGGTGAAGGTGCTGGAGGAAATGGATGCGGCCAAGGCTGACGCGCACAGCGTGCAGGAGGCCGTCTGGCTGCTGCACAGCCTGGCCAGCGAGAACGGGCAGCGGGCAGCCAGTCAGACGCTGCCACAGCGCCTGGCGGAGCAACGGCCCGACGATGTGGAACTTAAGCTGCTGCTGGCACGGCTGGCGATGGAACGGGGTTCCTCAGCGGAGACGATACGCAGTGCCCAAGAAGCCCTGAGCCAGGCGAAGGATGCGGCGGCCAAGCTGGCCTGGCGGCTGGTGGTGCTCGACAACGAATTGCAGCAGGGCATGAACCTGGAGGCCGCGAAGGAAGTGCTCCAAGGACTGGCGGAGACCGCGCCGAATTCGGAGGACGAATGGCAACTGCTGGGGCGGCTGACACGCGCGCTGCAGATGAGAAATCGCAACCCGTCCAAGGCGGCCATGCCAACGGAGGAGGAGGTGGCCGGGCAGTTCAAAGACCGGCCTGCCGTGGTGCGCCGCATGGCCGTCTCCCTGCGTGCCGCCGGTGCCACACCCGCCGCGCACAAAGTGCTGAACCTCCTTAAGGAGGATGCTGCGGCGAAGAAGCTGATCTCTGACTGGCAGGAGGAGGACGGGAACGAACCACAGCCGCTCGTGCGTGCGACCATGGCCAAGGTGAGCCAGGTGGAAGACACCGGAAAACAAGCGGTGGCTCGAGCCTGGCAGGAGGAGGTGAAGAAACTGGAGGGCGAAGTCCGCTTGAAAAAGCTGCTCGAAGTCTGGAAGGCGGACCCACGGGATCAGGAGGCGGCCTTGCAACTGATCGATCTCTTCCTCGCGAACTACAGCGATCGAAGAGAGGCGGAGATGCTGCAGGTGGTGCTGCAAACGCATTTTGCATGCGCGGACAGCGCCGCGCGGCAGGCTTGGTGGCGGCAGCTCGCCCTGAGACGCACATCCATTGGCTATCGCGCGATGCCAGGGTGGAAGTCCATGCGATGGCGCATGGGCGAAAAAGCCGACTACTGGGAGGCGCTGGCACTCGCGCAGGGCGATTCCTCCCTCTCGGCCCTGAGTGAGGCGCTGCGCCGCGCGCCGGATAACGAAACCACGAAGCTGGACCTGGCCAAGTCGCTCTGGCGCAATGGCCACGTGGCAGACTCACTGCACCTGCTGGACGGGATGACGACGGCCCACGGGCGAGCGGCAGCGTCTTTGGAGACGGCGGTCATCGATCTGTTCCAGGGCCGGCCGCATGCGGCGACACGTACGATGTTTGCGATGGCGGGCGATGAAGCCCTGGATGCGGACATGGCGGCGACGCTGAGCACCGGTCTGATGGCGTGGCACGAGTGGGCGGATGCCGTGGCCTTTTTGGCCGCGCAGCGGCAGCGGTTTCCCTCTGACTACCGGCTGGCAGCTCTGCACGGTCTGGCGCTGCAAGGCGCGGGAGAGCAGAGCAAGGCGGGCGAGGTGTTCCTGAAGATGGGCGAGTTTGTGCAGGAGAAGGCGCAGACGCCAGAGAACGATCCGTTTGAAGAAGAAAGGGGCATGCGAGGAGCCCCCCGATTTAACGCGAGCGGGGATGGGCTGCTGGAATGGATGCAGATGCAGGAGGCCGTCAGCCATGTGCAGCGGGAAGCCCTGACGATGGAGCACTGGATCGCGCAGCAGCAGCCTAGGCAGTCCGGTTATTACCGCACCCCTCAGACACCGCAGACGGTTTCCCAAGCTGGAGCCTGGGGCATGGTGCGTCTGCTTGTCATGCTGGCCGAGCAGCCCGAGGCGGAGCGCCAGGCCTGGGTGGAGAAGGCGCGCGCTGCCAAACTGCCGATGCCGGAGCTGCTAGTGGCGGGGAAGATCACCCAGGAGCAAGGCAGGCCTGCGCAGTTGACACTGGACCCGGCATGGATCGAAAAGCATCTGGATCTGCCCTGGGTAGGGCCGCTGTGGTTGCAGCAGGCCGCCACGCAACAACCACCCAAATCCGTCGAGGAGGAGCTGGCCTTGAAAGTGTCACAGGCCAACTTGGAGGCCCATGTGCACACGGCGCTGAGAGCGGCGCTGCTGGCCTGGCGTCTCGCGCCGCAGAACCCTGCCGCACGTGAAGCTGTGGTGGCGGCGTTGGCACGCGGGAAGCCGGAGGATACAGCCGGGTTGATCACACTGATGGTTTCCGGCCTGGGACAGATCCCGTTGGAAGAACGGCGCAAGGCGGCACCGCAGTTGATGGGGGCGCTGACCGACCTGTCGCAAAAAGTCACGGACAGTTCACGCCAGCAACTCCTGCACTTAGAGATGATGCAGGGAGCCCTGTCGCTGGGTGCATGGGAAATTGCCGCGCAGCAGGCCGAGGCGGCGCTGGCGGGCAGATCAGCGCAACCGTCTGAATCCATGGATGAGGAAGATTCTCCCGTGAAGTCGCTGGCCGAAAATCGGCTGAGCTATCCGGCTCCTGTGCTGACATGGCCGGCTCAGCACGGCAGCGCACTCTGGTACACTCTCAATATGTTTCAAAATCCCGGAGGAGAAGCTGTGTTTTTCAAGGCGGAGGAGAAAGCCGCCTTTCTGGCCGCTGGAGCGAAGATCCAGGACTACGGCTTGAAATTGCAGTGGCATCTGATGGGCGGCGATGAACCCGGTGCCAAAAAGACGGTGCCTGCCTGGCTGCAGGCCCAGCCGGAGGATCGTGATGCGGTGCTAGAGGCCGCCGGGCTGGCCGCAGCGGAGCAGGACCTGCCACGTGCACTGAACCTGCTGCATGCGCGAATGCTGGCGCAAAAGAAACCGGAGCAACGGCTGATGGCGCAGATCGACTACCTGCTGGCCGGCACTTATCAGAGTCAACGCCCGTTCAGCCGTGAAGACCTTCACGAAGAGCCGCCAGAGCCCCCTCCTGCGGCTCATGTGAAACGGCTGCGAAAAGTGGCGTTGGAGCTGCTTCCCCGGCTGCAAAAAATTCCGCAGGGTAATCGCTTGGGATGGTCGGCGATATTCAAGAGACTCGGGCTGCTGGCCGAAGCGGACACCCTGCGAGACAAGCCAGGCCAGCCGGCAGAACGTCAGGTGCTGGTGCAAGTCTGGAGCAACTCAGACAGTGCGTATTTTAACCTCCTGGAACGCACCATGGGCGACCGGGACATCTCGGCATCCAACTATGACATTTCACATCTGCTGGAGGCCAAACAAGCCGCACAAACAGCACCAGCGGTGGAACTGCTGACACGAATTCTGCGGCAGGAGGCGGACAAGTGGTACTTCGGTTTGCGGGGAGACCATGGTCCACTTGAGCAATGGCAGCGCATCATCCGGCAGAAAGATCTGGCCAAGAGCGTGCTGGCGGCGGTCGAACCGGGCCAGGCCCCCACGTGGCGGCGGCTGGTCCAGGCAGTGCATGCAGCGGAGGCCTGCGAGGCCTGGGAGCAGATGGTTGTCTGGGGCACGGAGGCGCTCAAGCTGGATGCTGGCAACCAAGCCCTGAAGCTGGCCCTGGCCGGAGCGCGGCTGCGGTCCAGCGGCGACCCCGCAGCACTGGTGGAAGCATTGAAAGCACAGCCCCCCGCTGAAGCCTATCGCAGCCTGGACACGCTGTTGAAAACGGCCCTGAAGACAGCGGACCTTGACCAACGGCTGAAACTGGCCGGGGCGGTGGTGCGGCTGGCAGAGCAGCAAGCGGCCATCATGTCGCCCTCGGATGAATCCCGAGGAGAGGCGGTGGCTGATACGTTTGCGCTGCTGACCGATGCCGTGAACGACCGCGCAGGGCGCAGCGTGGCCCCCGCGATCTACGCTGAATTATCCCCCCCTCAGAATGCCAATTCCATGCAGCAGCCTGCGGCCAGTCCTGCCACTGCCGAGCAACTGGAACTGCGGAAAAAACTGTTCATTGAGTTTTGTGAGCTGTCCTTGAAACATCCGGCGTGGTTGCGCGAGACGCTGCGCCGGCTGGCCACACGGCATCTGGTGGACGGCCAGCCGGAGGCCGCCGTGCTGGTGGATTACATCAAACAAGGGCTGGCCGCACAGCCACAGCAAAAGCTGTCATACTTCAATGCGTTTGCAGGCATGGGTTTGCACCTCAAAGACGGGGGCATGCGGCTCAGGCTGGCACGGCTGGCCTTGCCGCTGCTCGACACCGTCTATGACGACCCCCAGCACCAGACGTACCCGGACTCGGCGTCGAACAATCTGGTTCAGCTCATTGGCGCAGAGATTCCGGCGGCGAAGCATCCGCCGCTATGGGCCTTGTGGGAATGCCCGCTGGACTCCACCACGGGCCAGTACCAGCACACGCCGGAACAACTGGCGCTGAATCATGAGCGTCGTGAGCTGATGGATCAGCTGTGGCAGGCCTCGGAAGCGCGGCCGCAAATGCGACGGCAGTTGTTCCCCGCCTGGGCGGGATACCGGCTGCACTTGGTGGACAAGATGGATGAGGTGCTCGCGGTGGCGCGCGGGTTGGTCAGCGAAACGCCGAATGACTTCTCCCTGCTGCGTGACTTTGTGCGCATGGCGCTGCTGTCCTATGAAAACCCCCACCACGTTCTTGCAGCGGAACTCGTGGAGGCGCTGCTGCGTGACAAGGCCTCCAAACTCAAGCCCGAGGAGGTGGCGGAGCCGGTCGGCCAAATCATCACCGTCCTGACCCAGGGACGCACTAACCAGGCGGACCCGATGCCTCCGCTCTCCGCCAGACCTGAGGAGGCGGAAAAACTGCTCAGCCTGGACTTGCAGAAGAGACGGCGTGCCGTGCTCTCGCGGCTGACGGAACTGCTGGGCAAGGACTACGCCACCACGCCCGAACTGATTTTTTCCCAGTTCGAAGAGGCGCTGCGGCAGAACCAAGACGTGGAGAAAATCACCCGGGACATTGTCAAACTGGCTCAGCGCCAGCCACAGCAGATGCGTCAGGCGCTGGTGGCATTTATCCAGGCTGGCAATGGCAAGACAACGCGCCGTGGTCAGACAAGCGGCTACGGCGGCGGTGCCTGGGAGCTGGACCTGCGGCTGCGCTGGTTCACCGCCACGCTCGAGCTGGGCAAAAGGCTGATGAAAACCGATGCCAGGGAAGGTGATTCCCGGTTCGAATGGCTGCGATACTGGATCATGGATCTGATTCAGCCCAACCTGCTGGCGGAGCCACCCGTGCCCCCGCCGAACGGGATGGAACCCGGGCATGGCGGAGTCTATGGCAGCACGGCGCTGCAGTATGCCAAATATCCTTTGATCAAGAAACGCGACGAACTGCTCCTGACCGGCGTGGAGCTGGCGATGCAGCAGGACAAACTCTGGCTGGACATTTTCCATGCCTACACAGAGCTGCAGATGGTGCGCACGCCGCCTGGCACGCGGCAGATGATGGCCGTGCTGGACAAGCATTGCGCCAGTCGCCCGGAACTGTACTTTAAAGCGCTTGAGAAATGGGCCGACAACGGTGCCTTCAAGTCCCTGGAGGCCCGGCTGGCAGGCGCAGACATCATGCTGAATGTACTCGATGCCTGGCCCAAGGGCCAGGTGGCAGGAGATTTGCGCCAAAGCATCGACAAATGGCGGCACATTTTGCTGGGGGAGCACTGGTCGGCGAACTTGCAGGAGATACCCCTGATGTCAGAGCTGCCCTGGATGCAGGAAAACAGTGCTGGGCAGCGGGGCTGGGTGCTCAAACAACCGGGTGCAAAGGAGCGCCTCGCGGCATGGGTGCGCGTGGTGAACAAGGCGATGACGATTCCCGGCATGTTCAGCGCGGTGTTCAAAGACGCCGCCCAACTGAATGTGGCGACGGAGCCGGAGAAAATCATCACGGCCGCCAGGAAATTCGCCTTCGAAGACTGGCGCCTCGTGCAGTCCGATCTGGTGCAACTCTTCGGCATGGAGGAACGGAACGCCTCAGTCGAACGACGTGTGCAATGGGGCAGGCTGGTGATGAAACTGCTGCCGCTGGCGGCCGCCGTGCAGAAATATGCCCCCAAGGAATCCAACAAACCCACCTGGGCGGCGAACACACTGAAGTACCTGCAGCAGTTGCCAGAAAGCACCTCACAGACCTTTCGTCCGCCACCACCCACGGTGGAAATTCTGGCCGAGCGCGAGGCGTTGGTCCAACAACTGGGAGCCATGATCCTCGATGATCCTGGCATGGCGGTGGAAGGCCTGGTGAGTTTTGCCCACCAGCAGTTTGTTTCAGGAGCCACCCCTGAGGCAACGCTGGCGCTCGCCCGCAAAAGCCTGAAGCACGATGTCGAGCGGCTGAGCAGGCATTTGAACGAGTGGTGTTCCGAGACACTGAGGGTCAAAGATGTGACGAATGCTGAACGTGTCTGGTCGCTGCAGGTGCTGCTGCCGCTGGCGGAAGAATGGCCGCAGGAGAATGCCAACTGGCTGAATGATGTGTCCTATGTGCTGAATCAACTGGTGACATCCGGCATGACCGCAGAAGCGGTCAAACCGCTGGCGGAACGCCTGATGAATGCCGCCATGAAGCTGCCACCCAAAGGCCGGGTGCTGGCCAACTATGCCCGGATGACCTGCACGACGAAGGAAGGACAGCAGCATCTCACGGAAAGATTTAACAGCCTTCTGGCCAAGGACCGCGTGCAGGCTGCGGCCTGGATGCTGTCCTGGTGGAAGGCGGACGGAGCAGGCGCGACCGTGCAGGTGGCCCAGCCCGCGCTGGACCTGCTGAAAGCCTGGCCGGCGGATGCGGACGCCCAGGAGCTGGAGTGGGGCGAAAGCTATGTGAAGGCCCTTGCCGCACCTGCCAGAGATCTCTATTCCAATGGGGGGTATCCCATGAACAATGGCCAGAACCGACGTGTGCCGCCTCCGGCACCGGGCCTGAATGCCGACTCGCGCCGCCTGCAGCGGGAGGCTCTGCAGGAACTGCGGCGGCGCAAAGTGGACCAGCCCTGGATGCTGCCGCTGGAACTCCGGCTGGCAGGGCACTCCACCCTGGAGCCCAAAACACGCGTCGAAGGCCTGCGGGCGTTTTTTGCCGAACCACTGCTGACACAAACGCTGGCCTACTGCACCGAAGTGACGGGCATTGATCTCGCCATGGAAGCCAGCCGGCCAAACCCCGACATGGGCAGGCCGGTGTTCCCCGGCGAGCAGGTGCCGCCCCATGGTGATGCGAGTGAAATCCTGGATGTCTCGCGCTGCCTGCTGACTGCTGCGCAGCAGGCCTGGCTGGGTGAAACGGTGCTAAAGCCCCTGCGGGAGAAATCCACCGTGCAACTGCCCCTGCTCGTCAGCATGGCAGCCCGACGCAGCGAAACCTTGCGCCGCTCGCCTTCCTTTTCCCACTTTGTTCCGGCGGGCGTGCTGGAGACCCAGGGCACCGAGGCGCAGACGCTGCTGGATGCGTGGGACACGAGGACCGCCAAAGAGCCGAAGTCTGCCGTGACTCCCAAAGAGCTTCCGCGTGATCTGCTGGCGCGGCTCAAGGCGGGGGAAAAATCCGCCGCGCTGGTGGAGAGCATCTGGAAGATGGAGAAAGAGGATCCTGCCGCGACCACGGCGGCGCTCAAGCTGTGGGCGCAAAGCCTGGATGACCATCAGCAGCCGCTGCCGGTGTTTTTGGAGATGGGCCAGCTTGCCGCGCTGCTGGCGGAACGCTGGACTACGGCACAGCCTGCGCCCGAATGGCTGGTGGCGCTGGTGCTGCGCTGGAATGAAGGTGCCTGGGCCGATCCCGCAGGCGCGAAAAATAGCGCGCCAGCCCCAGGAGCGATGGGACGCGGTTTTCCACCTGGATTTCCTCCCGGTTTTCCACCTGGCCTCCGTGGTGCGCCACCGCGCACTCTGTCGCCAGGGGAAATCTCGCGATATAAAATCGCGCAGAAACAGGTGATGCCGCGTCTGGCTGCCGCGCTGCGCCGTTTCCCCAACTGCACGGATGTCGGCTATTTTCAGGCGCTGATAGCGGTGGCGAAAGTCGGCGATGGCGTGCCGCCGCAGGAGCTCTCCCGTCTGGCACTGGCCCATCTGCAAGCCAGGCCGCACTCAATCCGGCGCATTATTCTGCCAGTCGCACCCGACAGCACCCCTGAGAGGTGGAACGCCGCGCCGGTGTGGCAGGACGCGGTGGCCTTCCTCCTGGACCAAGCCCAGCAAAGCGGGGCACACGGTGAGCTGCCGCCGGAGCAGAGCCAGATCATCCGCGCCGCGCTCGAACCGGAAGTGCTCGGGTTTTACGAGGCTTTGGAAACGCTTGCCACCAGCACGGCGGCGGATTTTCCCAAGGCGGCGGCGGCGCTGGTGCTGGCCAACCCCGATTCACGGATGACAAACTGCGCGCTGTGGATCCTGCGGTCGGCGACGCAGAAAGAGGCCCACATTCCAGCAGCGCTCTGGGTGGAAATCACGCGCATGAAGGAGAATTTCAACGGCCGCAGCAATCAGAACAGCCGGCTTCCCATCGCGCTTGCCTGGCTGCGGCAGCGAGCCGGTCAGAAAAAGAGCCACCCGACGCAGGACGCGCGCGACCTGCTGCGGGTGCTGCTGGGCAGTGAGTACAGCCGTGAAAAAATACAGGCCGCGCTGAAACAGCCCGCCCAAAGGTTCGGGAACCGCATCTGGGATGGCTGGCCTGAAGGCGGCGGCAGCACCATGGCCCAGCCGCAGTGCCGGTGGGCCTATGACCTCATGGAAACCATGACCGCCGCCCCCGAGCTGTTTCCGACGAATCTTGAGCTGGCCCATGAGTCGGGGCTGGCGCAGCACCCCGGCGTGCTGGCATGGCTGATGATGGCCTCGCGCACCAGGGCCTGGTATCCAGAGTATGAAGGGCGCTGGCAGGACTGGCTGGCGAAGAGCACGCTGCTCGATGACGAGGCGGTGCCTGACGCGCGCTGGCTGCTGCCCCGCGACGGACTGGCTCCGGTGTGGGAATTTGCCAAAGCATGCGGCCTGGGCACACACTTCAAAACAGAGGCATCCGCCTGGCTGCAAGAGCAGCAGACGAAGCAGCCCACCGTGGGCCGGGCGCTGCTGCTGCTGGCCTGCCAGCGTGGGTATAATCAGGACATCCCTGTGGCGGCCATTGAAGCCGCGCTGGCTCCCTGCCGCGCCCAGTTGCAGCAAGCCTCAACGGCCCGCCGCGCCGCGCTGACAGCCGCGCTGGCGGCACTGCAGCCGGACCTCGAAGCGGCGGTGAAAGCCGCGCCACCCCAAAGCGTGTTGCAGCTTTTGCCAGCGGCGGCGGTCCCCCCCGAGCTGGAAGCTCAGGCACGGCGCTGGATGGCCGGCGAGGGCATTCCCGCATCCGATCCGGCCCAGGAAATGAAACAGCGACTGCAGCCGCTGGCAGATGTGATCCAGCGACTGCTGCAATCTGGCGTCAAACAAACTTCTGCCGTGATGGCGGCGGGTGTGAAAGCACTGGCGGCCGAGAAATGGGAACTGCCGAAAGCCTTGCCACACCTGAGTACCGAGGTCTGGGTCCAGGAAAATCTGGGCCAGATGCTGATCAATGGCATCAGCTCTTCATCCGGCTCCCATTCAAGAGGCAGCATCACCGTCATCTTCGACAGCAATGACGACAGCAGCCGTCATCTGAGACCGCAGGTCCTGCGCTTTATGCTGCAAAACTCCCGGCAGTTTACCAGCGTCTTTCTCGACCCCTACTGGAAGTCGATGGGCTATGGCTTGCTATCTGCTGATGCGAGGTCCGTCATGAACGGTGAGCAGCTCTCCACCCTGCTCATGAGCATGCTGCCGGCCAAGGATCATGGCGAGGCGCTGCTGCCGCTGGAGTTTTTGGGGTCCTATTTTCCCAGCATGCCAGCCTTGGAACAACTCACCGCGACGGCCCAGGCGCGCCTGCCTGGCAGCACGCTGGCATGGGCCAGCCAGAATCTCTTGCAGTCTAAAAAGGCCACGCTCACCGGTGCCACCGCCCCTGCCCTGACGCCGCCCGCCGCTTTTTGGAATGATGAGTCCACGCCGGATGCTGCTTTGCTTGAGGCGATCCAGAAGTGCAACGCCCCACCCCCTGAGGCACTCCATGTCCGTGCGCTGCAGGCGTGGGCGCTGCAGCCATTTTTCACGCTCCAGGAGACGACTGAAGCCCGGATGCTCAACTACCCCTTGAAATGGCTGAATGAGGTTGAGGTCAACGCGCCGCTAGGCGCAGCGGCAGATGAAGCTGCGGCGGCGCTCGCTGTTTGGCTGCAGCAGAACAAGACTTATCATTTGGGCCTGCCCGCAGGGGGTGAGACCGGTCTCGGTCAGCGGGTCATCCGGCCGCTGCTGACCACGTTGCAACGTGGAGGCAAGCAGGAGCGCCGTGCGGAGCTGATGCAGGCTGCCGCCGCCAAATCGCGGCTGCCGCTGGAGGTTCTACTCGAAGAGTGGCGTGCTGCCGCCGATGTGCCGCAGGCCGTGCAGGACTGGCTGCCGCGTTACTTCCATGAGAAGATGGATGAGCCGCAGACCTCGTGGGAATATGACGCCAAAGATCTGCCGCTGCTCACCCGCAGAGACGAGCCCTGGCTGGCCAGCCTCAGCCATGCTGAGGATGATCCATTGCCCAAACTCACCGCCAGCCTGGTGCTGGCGGCACTCCCGGATGCCAGTGCTGACGCGCCGAAGGTGCCGCGAGCGGAGCGCGTCAAACAGCGCCTGGCGCTGCTGGTTCTCAGCAAGCCCCAGGAGGTGACCGCTTTGAACCGCTTCCTGCGGCTGCCGGGCTGTGCCGAGGATTTCCTGCCCGAACTGCTGCCGCTGCTGCGCAAGCATCCCACCATTCTCGAATGGCAGGCGAGCTTGCGGCTGCCGGCGGAAATTCGGCGCAGCACGGAGGCCTACCAGGATGCCCGGCGGCGCGCCAGAACCCTCACTCTGTGGGCTGCGGCTGAAGCGCTGCATGCGGCCAATCGCCAGCCATGGACCCAATTGACCGCAGCGATCGTCAAGGCCTGCGCCGCCGAAGACGCCATGGAAAGCACTGATCCGTATGCGGCCAGAATGCGCCCCCCGGGCTTGAAGTCGCCGCACCTCTGGGAAATATACCCCAGCCAGACAGCCGGTCTCATCATCGACCACTACCTGGCCCAGAAGGCTCTGCCTCCTGAGGTGCTGCTGTCCATGTGGGATGAACTGCGCGCCGTCATCAAGGACATTCAGAGCGATGATGCCGGGACGGCGCTCGGTGTCCGTCTGGCACTAGCCGCCGGCACCCCTGCGGGCACCGAGGCCGCACGCAAGCGACTGACCGGCCTGAAGTGTACTTTTCAAACGATGCAGCGCGTGCTCGAAACGGCTGGATTGTGCGGCTTGAGCGCGGCTGAAAAATGGCGGGTGCTCAGTGACATCGGGCAGAACAAGGTGGTGCGCTCCGCTGTCCTGGCCACAGCCGTCAAAACGGGATTTGTCACGACGGCGGAACTCAGCGGTATGATCGGGCAACTGCCGCCGGCGGACTGCGCCGACTGGGCCGACACCGCCACCGACTGGCTGGATGCGACCGATGCCCGCACCGAATGCACCGCCTTCATCCGCAAGCTGGCCACCCTGGACTCCGCCAAGCTGACCCCTGTGGTCTGGCACTTGATGCTACAGCATGCCACAGCCCATGATGCGCCGGATCTGGTGGCGCTGCTGCAGACGCAGTGGGAGAAGGCGGCGGCCGCAGCGGCCAGCAAAGCGGCCGGTGGATGACCGGGGGCGAGGTGCGCTGCCAACCCTGGCAACATGACAACGCATCTCGCAGCGAAGAGCGGTCTTTGACATCGCGGGTGCCTTAAATTCGGTAAAGGGAATGGTTGGCAAGGGGCGTCTCGCCGGCCTCACCCAGAGTTCCTTTTGGAAAGCCCGCCCGGCACCAACGCTCCCAAGTGGGTGGTGCCCAGCGCTTTTGGATTGTGGGCGCTGGCCGGAAACCGCACTCGAAGAGTGCGGACTACGCCGCGCGGGGTGGCACGGGGTGGCGTGGAGGTGATTCCAAATTTCGGTGAAGGATGTTTTGGCGTGGGGGTGGGAGTGCTGGCAGAGTGGAGGTGGGGTCGGTGCTGGCCCCCTTCCCTCTTATGAAACTGATTCGTGATCTTGTGGTGCTCTGCTCGGGCATCGTGTCGGCCGTCTATCTGCTGAACATTGGCTTTGGGGTCATTGAGTTGATTCCAGACAATACGCCGATCTTTGGCAATCTGGATGAGGCGGCGGCGACGGCGCTGCTGATCAACTGCCTGGCCTACTTCGGCGTGGACCTGGGGCATTTTTTAAAGCGCAAGGGAGCGGCGGAGGAGAAGGCGAAGACACCGAAGACGCATGATATTGAGGTGGAGGTGGAGAAGAAATGAGGAAAGCGTCAGGACGAAAGTAGTCATGAGCTTTAGCTCGTTCTGGGAGGGGCGGAGGTTCCAGAACGAGCTGAAGCGTTTGCCAAAACAGAGCGCGCAGATTGCGCGTGAGGAGACGCTTTCCGCCATGGCGTTGGAAAGCTGGAGGGACCTTCGATTCTGCCGCAGAGGGGCGAAGAGGCAGAGGGCGCGGAGAATGGATTTAGCTATGCCGCCAGAGTAGTTATGTGCTTTAGCTCGTTGTGGGAGAGGGCGGTGCTTCCAGAACGAGCTAAAGCTCGGGACTACTTTCTTTCCAGGACGATGTCTGCTGGCGGAGGCGCGGCATCGGCAGGGGTGCCGTGGATGAGGGTCCACTGGAGGCCGGGGCAGTAGCGGGATTCCCAGAGGTCGCGGCGGATGAGGGTGTCGGCGGCACCGTGGCGGAGGTAGGGAAAGTGGCGCTTGTGATGGAGCGCGAGGCGCAGGGGGGCGAGGTCGGTGCTGAAGCTGACGAGGTGGAGCGGGCGCACGGGGCCTTTGGCGGCTTCGGCTTCGTAAAGCAGGATGACGGCAAGCGCGGTGGCGGCGGCGGCGAGTTGGGTGTCCCACACGACGAGTGGCGGGGAGTCGGCGGGCTGCCGCAAAAGCTGAATGAGCTGGGATTCGGCGGCGGGATCGAGCTGCGGCGTGGTGGGCAGGATGTGGCCGCTGGCGCTGTGGCGGATGGTGGGCGGATCGCCGTTGAGTTCGTAGGCACCTTCGCTCTGCGGTTTGGTGGAGGTGCGCTTGGGATGGGTGACGGGGTGGTCCACGTCTTCGATGGGCAGGATTTCGCGGCGCTCGCGGTAGAGCGGCATGAAGCGGTCTTCCAGAATGCTCTGGCGGATCTCGCGCATGAGCTGGTGGTAGAAGTGGATGTTGTGCTGACCGACGAGGGTCCAGCCGAGCGGCTCCTGGGTCTTGGTCAGGTGGTGCAGGTAGGAGCGGCTGTGCGTGGTGCAGACAGGACAGGTGCAGGCGGCGTCGAGCGGATCGGCGCTGAATTTGTACACGGAGCGGCGCAGCTCCACGATGCCACGCGAGGTGAAGGCGGTGCCGCGCTTGGCCACCTGCGTGGGGATGATGCAGTCAAACATGTCCACGCCGCGATGCACGGCCTCCAGCACATCCACCGGTGTGCCTACACCCATGAGGTAGCGCGGGCGGTCTGTGGGCAGCAGCGCGGCGGTGAGTTCGCAGACGTCTTCGCGCTCGTTCTTTTCCTCGCCCACGGCGAGTCCGCCAATGGCGAAGCCGTCGAAGTCGAGTTGCATCAATCCTGCGGCGCTCTCGCGGCGGAGCTGCGGATAGAGCGCGCCCTGGACGATGCCAAACAGGGACTGCGGCGAGTCCTCGCGCGCGGCGAGGCTGCGCGCCGCCCAGCGCTGCGTGATTTGCAGCGCAGCGCGTGCGGCTTTCTCATCGGCGGTGGACGGGATGCACTGGTCGAGCACCATCATGATGTCGCTGCCGATGGCGCGCTGCGTTTGAATGCTGATCTCCGGGCTGAGGAGGATGCGCTGACCGTCAACGTAGCTCTGGAACACCGCGCCGGCCTCCGTCATGGCGCGTGAGTGCGGCAGGGAGAAGATCTGGTAGCCGCCGGAGTCCGTGAGCACAGAGCCGGGCCAATGCATGAAGCGGTGGATGCCGCCGAGCTTGGTGAAGACCTCCGGCCCCGGACGTAGCAGGAGGTGGTAGGTGTTGGCCAGAAGTATTTGCGAGCCGGAGGCGTGCAGCGTCTCCGGCGTCTGCGCCTTGACCGTGGCCTGCGTGCCCACGGGCATGAAGAGCGGCGACTGAATGGTGCCGTGCAGGGTGTGGAAGGTGGTGGCGCGGGCGTGCGAGTCGCTGGCCTGGGCATCGAGCTGGAAATTGAGACGGGAGGGTGACATGAAATGGCCCTAGCTGAACGAAAGGGTTTGGACCGTTATGCCTAGAAACTGAGAGGGTGCACCTCCAACGTCTTTATTGCTTATCGACGCAGCAGGAACCCGCGCCCAGAGCCGGTTAAAAACCGGCGCTCCCAGTGCGGCCTCCCGCGCCGCGCTCAGTTCTTTGCTGGGAGCGCTGGTTTTTAACCGGCTCCGGGAGCCCCGCCACACGAATACGCGCCACATTTTCGAGTGTATGGATGGACGCAGAGTTTTGAAACGGATCTTTTGCAATGGATCGTGGTGTTACTTGTCCGCCAGCATGGCGCGCAGGCCGGAGAAGAAATTGGTGTTTTCCTCCTGGGTCACGGTTTCGTTCATGTGCTTGGTGTAGTCCAGCTCCTCGACGTATTTGCGGTCGAGTTCCTTGAGGAAGGTGCTGGGCATGCTGCTCTGTGTCTTGCCCCACTTCATGCGCGTGCGGGTGTGGCTGAGCGTGAGCTTCTGCTTGGCACGGGTGATGCCGACATAGAAGAGGCGGCGCTCTTCATCGACACGGCCTTCGTCAAAGCTGCGTTTGTGCGGCAGGATGCCCTGCTCCATGCCGGGCAGAAACACGACGGGGAATTCGAGCCCCTTGGAGGCGTGCATGGTGATCAAGCACACGCCTTTTTTCTTTTCGATGTCGTCCTTCTCTTCGCGCTCGTCATTGAGGCTGACTTCATCGAGGAAACCGGCGAGACCGCCGGCGCGATTGCGCTCCTCATAAGCCAGCATGCTTTTGAACAACTCATTGAGACCGTTTTCCCAGCCGGTGAAATCTTCGGGCTCCTTGGCGGCCTTTTTGAGATGATCCATGTAGCCGATCTCAAGGATCAGGGCCTGGGTCATGTCCACCAGCAGCGTGCCGGGGGTGTTGGCCGGGCCGGAGTACTTGACGATGAGCGTGGTGAAGGTGCGGATGGCGTTGCGCGCTTTTTCGGGGATCTGGCGCAGGAAGGCTTCATCACACAGCGCGACCCAGATGCTGTGGTGTTTCTCCATGCTGCGCTCTCGCGCAAGTTCGGCGGTGGCGCTGCCGATGCCACGGGTGGGTGTGTTGAGCACGCGCAGCAGCGCCATGTCATCGTGCGGATTGTGCAGGACGGAGAGGTAGCTGAGGATGTCTTTGACCTCGCGCCGGTCAAAGAAGCTGCGGGCACCCACCACACGGTAGGCGATCTTGCGCTGGCGGAAGGCCTGCTCCAGCACACGGGACTGATCATTGGTGCGGAAGAGCACGGCGAAGTCTTCCAGCGGCTGCTTGCTGGCGAAGTGGGCGGACTCCACGTCCTTGGCGATCATGTCGGCCTCCTCCTTCTCATCCTCGGTGGCGATGAGGCGCACGAGATCGCTGCCTTGATTGCGGCTCCACAGGGACTTGGGGCGGCGACCGGCGTTGTTTTTGATGAGGCTGTTGGCGGTGTGCAGGATGGGCGTGGTGCTACGGTAGTTTTCCTCCAGCTTCACCACGTGCGGATTGGGGAAGAAGTTTTCAAACTCGGTGATGTTGGTGATCTCCGCACCGCGCCAGCCGTAGATGGACTGGTCGTCATCGCCCACGACGCAGACGTTGTAAGGGGCGGGGACGAGCGCGCGGAGCAGGCGCATCTGGAGGGAGTTGGTGTCCTGGAATTCATCCACCATGACGTAGTGGTGGCGGCTCTGGACCGTGGCTCGCACCTGGGCGTTTTCTTCCAGCAGCTTCACGCCGAGAATGATGAGGTCATCGAAGTCCATGACGTTCAGCCCGCGCATCTCGTCCATGTACTTTTCCATGACCGCAGCATCGAGGTTTTCCTTGGGATCTCCCAAAGTCTCGCCTGCGTTCTTGGCTTTGCTGATGCGTGAAAGCGCCATGCTGGGGTCCAGACTTTCGTCCTTCACCAGCAGCCCCTGCAGCACGCGCTTGATGAGGCTTTCCTGCTCGCCCTGGCTGTAGATGGCGAAGTTGTTCTTGTAGCCCACGTGCTCGGCAAACTCGCGCAGCAAGCGGACGCAGAACGCATGGAAGGTGCCGACCACGACCTTCTTGCCGAGGCCGTCGCGCACCATGCCTTTGATACGCTCGCGCATTTCATTGGCCGCCTTGTTGGTGAAGGTGACGGAGAGAATGTTCTTGGGGTTGATGCCCTCATTCACCATGAAACTGATGCGCGCAGTGAGCACGCGGGTCTTGCCGGTGCCAGCACCGGCGAGAATGAGCAGCGGGCCGTGGATGTGCGTGGCGGCCTCGCGCTGCTGGGCATTGAGGGTGCCGGTGAAGCCGTGGCTCATGGTGCACCCGCACCTCGCACGGGCAGACCACGTTCACGCCATTCATTGAGCACCTGGGGCAGGAGCTTGTGTTCCTCGACCTTGATGCGCGCATGCAGCGTCTCGGCGGTGTCGCCGATGTTTACCGGCACTTTGGCCTGCGCGAGAATGCGGCCGGCATCGATCTCTGCGGTGACGAGATGTACAGTGCAGCCGCTTTCCAGCTCGCCTTCATCAATGGCGAGCTGCGTTGCATTGGCCCCTTTGAACTTGGGCAGCAGGGAGGGATGCACATTGACGATGCGGCCGGCATAGGCGCTGATGACCGGCTCTTTGAGAATGCGCATGAAACCGGCGAGCACGACGACATCCACGCGTGCGCGCTCCAGGTGCTCGAAGATTTCTTTCTGCGCGGCGTCGCTGAGGCGGCGTGGGTTTTCACCGCCATCGACATAGAGTGCGGGCAGGCCGGTGGTGCGGGCGATCTCGCGAAAGCTGGAAGTTGGCTGATCGGTGATCGTGACGGCGATCTCGGCGCGGAGCGTGCCGGCAGCAATGGCGGCGATGATGGCGCGGAGGTTGGAGCCTGCGCCCGAGCCCAGTACGGCGAGGCGCAGCGTGCCTGCCTCTAGGGGAGCTGCGACTGGCAATGAGGACGGTGCGGCGCTGACGCCGCCGTGCATCTTGTTGATGGTGCGGGTGGTGGAGCGCCCGGGCACGAGCGGGAGGATGCTGATCTGCGTGCCGGCGGCTTCCAGCGCGGTGCGTTCCTCACGATTGAGGGACTCCACGGTGTAGTCGCCGCCTTTGGCATAGACGTGCGGGCGGATGGCCTCGATGAGCGTGGTGGCGCGCTCGTCATCGAAGACGACGACGGCATCCACGGCACGCAGGGCGGCCATGACTTCGGCGCGGTCGTTTTCGGGGTTGAGCGGGCGCTCCGGGCCTTTGAGCTGGCGCACGGAATGATCTGAGTTCAAGGCAACCACCATGGCGTCTCCGAGCGCACGCGCCTGCTCCAGGTAGCGGACATGGCCTGCGTGCAGAAGATCGAAGCAGCCGTTGGTGAACACTAGTTTTTTTCCCTGTTCTTCCAGGGAGTCACGCAAGCGCCGTACGGAGGCGATGGTGGCGGGGGTGTAGTCGGCGGGCATGCCCTGCTAATGGCGTGAACCGAGGCGGATGCAAGGGAGGAGAGGGTGGAAATGATGGGGGGCGATGGAGGGGTGAGGAGCTTCGTCCTCGTCCTCGATCCTATGGCGCAGAAGGCAGTGGGCGTGGTCGAAGAAAGATGACTGACTCTCGGTTTGAGGTGGCCGTGAAGTGACCTTCGCGAGCCATTTACAGCAGACTTGCAATCTTGTGAAACACTGGGCAGCCTGGGTCCCAGGGCATGTTTCATTCTTTCTCCAGCGCCAGGCTGATTTCCACCGGACTGAGCTCACCGCGACGGTAGCGCAGCTTGACGACAGAGCCAGGTGGCAGGCGCTTCAAGGCAGCAAATTCCACCGGCGTCATGATTTTAAGCGGGTGGCCCTCGATCTCCAGCACTTCATCTCCGGCACGCAGCCCGGCTTTGTCTGCCGGACGGTTAGGCACAACGCTGAGGATCTTGAATCCAGGGGCAAAGTTGATCCCTGCCGTGGAGGCATGCGTGATTTCCTGCACGGTGCCGAGGGGCTTGAGGCGAAGCTCGCCTGCAGCAAAGCGAAAGGTCATCACATAATGGCGGAGGAGGTTCAGGCCGATGAGTCCTTTGCTTTCAAATGTTGATCCTGGAGGGGCTTCGATGACATTTGCGGGTAGGTCCCGCAGGGTATCAGGGCCGAAAGTGAACTCAGGGAGCTTTACCTGCCGACTCATCGATTTGCCGGAAAGAGTCGTTGAGGTGGCCAATCCGGGCAGCGCGTCCTTCATCGCTTCGGGCGCATACTTTTCCATGAGCACGCTCGAAAGCTGGAAAATAGTCCCGTGACCGGTGTCCGGCACGGCCAGCAGTTCATGCTGACCCACCCGCACCGGCACTCTGAGTTCTATCTTGCGGAACTCCTGCCGGTTGGATGTGCTAACCTCTGGATTGAACAACCGGCAGGTGAGCGGCAGAACCGTTTCGCCTTCCAGCGGCGGTGCTTTGCCAGCGAGGAATAGAGTGAGTTTCTTGGTGGAAGGATCCATTCGAACATCCCAGTCCGCCAGAGTGGCCACGCCCAACAGTCCATCAAAGCCCGCGATCATTTCGGCAATGAACACCGGTTCATTCTCAGTCCATGCGGCCCCGATGCTGATGCGTTTGGTCAGCGCGCGTCGGGTCACCACCTGCTTGCCATCGGCACTTGTTCCCTTTTCGCTTCCTCCCTCGGTTTGTAGGCGAATTTTTCGAGCCGCTTCTGGTGACAGAATGGTGGACGAAGCCCCCGTGTCCGGTTGGAGTTGCACGGGTGTCCCGTCGATAGTCACCTCTACGAGTGCCCCTAAGAGAGTGGAATTAAAAGGGATGGTCACACTTTCCGCCGCCGGTGGGAGACCAGACTTGCGCAAAGCGCCGGCCAGCGCCGGAGACATTGACTGCGGGACTTCTCCGTGCAGCGGGAGGATGGCGCAGTAGAACAGGAGGGCAAAGAATCGCAGGTGCATGATGTGCAGGGGGAACGACAACGCCACGAGCCGGTGCTTTCGCTCTGCCGCAGCCTGACCCGCTCCAGGGCCAACACAAGCCTTGTCAAACGGACGGAAAAGCTTCTTCATAGGGCGCATGAGCCTTCGCCACCTCGCGTTCGTCACTGCCTGCCTGGGCTTGCTGTCTGTTTCCGCAGTGGCAGCCAACGTGGATGAAACGCGGGCCCTGGCTGCGAAAGGTGATGCGGCAGCCCAATTGGAACTGGGCAATATCTACAAGGACGGCAAACGTTTGCCCCAAGATCTCGCGGCGGCAGCCGCGTGGTGGCGCAAAGCGGCGGAGCAGGGCAATGCTGTGGCGCAAACGCTGCTGGGCCTCGCGTACTATGAGGGCATGGGCGTGACCCAGGACAAGGCTGAAGCCGTGAAGTGGTTGCGCCGGGCGGCGGATCAGGGCAATGCGAAGGGGCAGTTCAATTTGGGCGTGTGTTACGGCGATGGCACGGGCGTGGCCAAGGATGAAGCCGAGGCCGCCAAGCTCTTCCGCCTGGCGGCGGAGCAAGGACATGGCGGAGCGCAGAACAATCTGGCCAATGCTTTCTTTGATGGCACAGGCGTGACCAGGGATGACGCCGAGGGGGTGAAGTGGATCCGCAAAGCGGCGGACCAGGGAATTGCTGAAGCGCAATACAAACTGGGGGCGTGTTACCACCAAGGCATAGGCGTGACCAAGGATGAATCTGAAGCCGTGAACTGGTCGCTCAAAGCGGCGGGTCAGGGCCTGGCCCAGGCGCAGCACAACCTGGGAGTGAGCTACTTCAAAGGCACCGGCGTGCCCAAAGATGCCACCGAGGGGGTGAAGTGGCTGACCAAAGCGGCGGATCAGGGCGATGCCGAGTCGCAATCCATTTTGGCCGAGTGTTACTTCCAAGGCACTGGCGTGGACAAGGATTTAACCAAGGCGGTGAAGTGGTTTCGCAAAGCGGCGGAGCAGGGACATGCCCATGCCCAGGCCAATTTGGGCGTGTGTTATCGTGACGGCTTAGGCGCGGCCAAGAATGCCGCCGAGGCGGTGACGTGGTTCCGCAAGGCGGCGGAGCAGGGAGATACTTCGGCCCAGACCAATTTGGGACTGTGCTATAGCGAAGGAACCGGTGTGGCCAAAGATGGTAGTGAGGCCGTGAAGTGGTCCCGCCAGGCGGCGGACAAGGGAATTGCCAAGGCGCAGTGCCTGCTGGGCTTGTGTTATCGCGATGGCACCGGCGTGAGCAAGAATGCGGCCGAGGCGGTGACGTGGTTCCGCAAGGCGGCGGAGCAGGGTTTTGCGCTGGCGCAGTTCAACCTGGCAGGATGTTACGCTCTGGGACAAGGGGTGGCCAAGGACTACGAACAGTCCATGAGGTGGTGCCGCAAAGCGGCGGATCAAGGAGATGCCCAGGCTCAGTACCAAATGGCCGTGTTTTACGTCGAAGGCAGCGGCGTGGCCAGGGATGCCGCCGAAGCCGCGAAGTGGCTGCGCAAGGCGGCCGAGAAGGGACAGGCCCAGGCGCAGCTCAATTTGGGCGTGAGCTTGCTCAATGGCACGGGCGTGACCCCGGATAAAGCCGAGGGGTTGAAGTGGCTGCGCAAGGCGGCGGATCAACGCAATGCCCATGCACAGATGAATTTGGGAAAGTGCTACTACTTTGGCTGGGGCGTGCCCCAGGATGCGTCCGAGGCCGCGCAGTGGTTCCGCCAAGCAGCGGAGCAGGGAGATGTGGAGGCCCAGTTCAATCTGGCCATGTGCTACCGCGATGGCAAAGGCGTGGCCAAGAACGCCGCCGAGTCGGTGAAGTGGCTCAGCCATGCGGCGATTCAGGGACATGCCCAGGCAAAGGTAGATCTGGCCGCAGCCACCGCCAACGGTGCAGGCATGGTGAAGGATGATGCCGAGACGGTGCAGAAGACGCGCCAGGCGGCGGAGCAGGGCGAGGCCCAGGCGCAGTGGAAGCTGGGGGTGTGCTATCGCGATGGTGTCGGCGTGGGCCAGGACGCCACCGAGGCGGTGAAGTGGTTCCGCAAGGCGGCGGACCAGGGAGATGCCCAGGCGCAGCTCGGTTTGAGCATTCAATACGAAAGAGGCGAAGGGACGGCCAAAGATCTGGTTCAGGCCTGGATGTGGATCCACCTCGCGGCCATGCAGGGGAATGCAGCCGCCGATTCCCATCAGGCCACGCTTGAGCTCGATATGAAGCCTGCACAGATCAAGGAAGCCACCGCACTGGCGAAGGCCTGGAAGCCGAAGAAGGCGATGCGATAAGGCAGGCCGGCGGGGAAAGAGGGCATGCGGTCACCTCAGACGAGCACGCTTCACCTGCATGGGATCTCCCCTCATCCTTACCTCTCCCCAAAGGACGTCTTGGGCGTTGCCCGGTCAGCGGTGGGGAGAGGGGATTTGAGGTGCAACGCAATATTGGACCAGAGACGCTTAATTAGTTGAGGTTGATGTGCTGAGTTTCGAACTGGTTGGGGGTGAGGTAGCCGATGGCCGAGTGCTTGCGCTGGTTGTTGTAGTA
>Ga0164296_1000634_pt1 | contig 40863 bp, 48 predicted proteins | sample GEODES057metaG_FD_113533 | JGI IMG/M metagenome (GOLD analysis project Ga0164296, IMG submission 113533) | Dystrophic lake water microbial communities from Trout Bog Lake, Wisconsin, USA - GEODES057 metaG | ecosystem: Environmental > Aquatic > Freshwater > Lake | place: USA: Trout Bog Lake...
GACTGAGAAAATGAAGTTTATGGTACATCCAAGGAACTTCGCTATTAATCAGCGCGCGCTCGGTATCGGTGCTCTCGGTTGGCATACATACCTTCAGTCTAAAATGGTTGGGTTTGAAACAATGGAAGCAAAGCTACTTAATACTCAAATATGGAGTTTTGTTCGTAAGAAAGCAGACGCTGCTACCGCTCAAATGGCTGTTGAATACGGAGAACCACCTTTACTTAAAGGTTATGGTCGTCGTAATGTAACTACACTAGCTGTTGCACCTACTACTTCTAGTTCGTTTATTCTCGGACAAGCTTCACCTTCAGTTGAACCTCTTAACTCTAACTACTTTGTAAAAGACTTAGCTAAAGGTAAGTTTACATATAAGAATCCTTATCTTGAAGCTTTACTTGAAACTAAGAAAAAAAATACAGAAGGTGTTTGGAAGTCTATTCTTGTAAAAGGTGGTTCAGTACAGCACCTCGAGTTCCTTACGCCTGAAGAAAAAGGTGTATTCAAGACCTTTGGTGAAATCAGTCAAAAAGAAATAGTAATTCAAGCTGCTGCGCGTCAGAAGTATATTGATCAAGGTCAATCATTAAACTTAATGATTCCACCTAGTACTAAACCTAAAGACGTTAACGAACTAATTGTATTTGCTTGGGAGAACGGTATCAAGAGTCTTTATTATCAACGTTCTGCTAACCCAGCTCAAGAACTAGCTCGTTCAATATTAACCTGTTCAACTTGTGAGTCGTAATGGGACTTGAGTTAGACAACACCCACTGCAATTGCAATAATATATCCTATAAAGAGATTATACATCTTGTTGATAAGCACGAAGATATAAAAACAATCGAAGATTTACAGCAATATTGTAATTGCGCAGACAGGTGCGAGTCTTGCAAACCTGACATACAAAAAATTATTGAATTTTTTAGGTCAGTGTAAAAATTATATTGGCAAGGTATGCGGGGAGAGAGAAATCTCTCCCCTTTTTTTGTGTAAGTAATTGTATGAAAAAGTTTGCAATATTATCTCTTTTATTTTTAACTAGCTGTACCCTTGGATTAAAAACACCGGATGCTTTTAGTAATAGTCCAACTACAGACATAGGTAAGAAAGCTGTAGTAGTAGTCAAAGCTGAAGACACTCAAAAGCAAGTTGATCAAATGGCTGAAGCTAATAAGAAGGTTGAAGCAGCACGCCAAGAAATGGAAATGAAATATAATGCAGCAAGAGAACAACTACAAAAGTCTTATGATGACTTAAAGAAAAAAGATGACGAAAACTTTGCAAAGATAGGAGAACTAAACTATGGTATCTATATGGTAACTCAGGAAAAGAAGAAACAAGATATGAATACCCTTGTTGCGCATTTACATGCTAAAGAAATAATGAACCGTACAGATAAATTAACACCAGAGCAAAAAGCTGTTATTACAGCTGAAATTAATAAAGAAAAAGCTTTAACTATTGATCAACTTTATACCAAGTATAACGGCGCTGTAGAATTAGCTATTGTACAGAAACAAGCTTTAGATAATGCTCAAACAGTTATTGATCAACAGGAAAAAGAAAAAGCAGCTTTAAGAGAGGCAGAAAAGTTAACACTTAATAAACTACAAGCCGAAAGAAATGCTGAAATTGAGCAAATTAAAAAACAAGCAGCAGATCAATTAGCTCTAGCTAAAGCAGCTCAAAAAGCAGAGCTTATAGCTCTAATGGTTAAAGCTTTAATTGGAGTTGGTATATTATTCTTAGTGCTTGCTATATTGCTAAAGAACATTACAATGGGACTTGGAGCTATTGCTTCATTAGGCTTAGCATATGTAGCTGCTACTGTAGAGATATGGGTAGTAGGAGCTTCTTTAGGTGGTATAATATTAATAGCTGTACTTATTGAAGTACTTAAACAGAATTCTAAGAAGAAGAAGGCAGCGGCGGTGGCTCCGGCTTCTCCAGTTCAATAATATCATTAGTTACGTTTACTGCTTTTTCTTTAGCTTTACCTGTAAGTTGAGCTATTATCTCTTCTCTTGTGGCTACTAATATATTTGTCTGACCTGCAGGTAAGTTAAGATACCCGTCATTTTTAAGTTTTTGTATTTCTTTCTTGCCTTCTATTTCTATTTTTTTAAGCTCTTTATTAGCTTCTGCTTTTTTATACTGTATGTTTATTTTATTAACTGTTTCAATAGCACCTGTACTAGCAGCAATTAAGCTCGCTAATCCAGACATCATCTCAGGATCCCCAACCGCAACAGTTAACTTTTGTAATTCTAATATACTCTTAACACTATTTTCAACCAATTCAGCAGAATGCTTCAAAACAAAATCCTGCATTTCTTCAGGAGTCTTTGGAGGAACAATTGGTTGAGCTACTATAGGAGTACTAATCTTAACCTCTTCATTTTCTGTTTCAGGAGCACTTAAACCAGCAACGAAAGTATCTATTTGATTTATAATCTTTTGATTATCATTAGAACTATTATCAGGTAATGGAGGATTCACTAAAAATACTTATGCAAGCAGTTGAGTTATCAATAGCATACTATATACTCATTTATTATGTTTCCAGTCACTATTAAATTTGTAAAAACAGCTGATAATGCTGTATTACCATCATTTAACCATTCAGATCCTTACACAGGTGATTCAGGCTTAGATCTTACTTGTACAGATACTGTAGTAGTACCTGCTAAAGGATGGGCTGTAGCGCCAGTAGGTCTTAAACTTGCTTATATTACGCCTGGTTATTGGATTCGAGTTGAAGGGCGTTCTGGAGTGGGTTTTAAAAAGAGTATCTTTCCTCACTTCGGTATTATCGACAACCCATATAGAGGTGATATGGGTATTAAACTATATAATTTTAGTGATACAACTCAAACGTTTATTGCCGGAGATAAAGTAGCTCAGCTTATTGTTTATCCTTTAATTCAAGCTGATATTGAATGGGCAGATCAAGTAACTGAAACAAAACGAGGTGACAAAGGATTTGGCTCCTCTGATAAACCAACCGATGCTGCATCAGTATATAATAAAAAGATGGGTGATATTAAACCAACTGAAATTGAAATAGTAGCAGATCCAGATGGCGGGTTTTCGGTCAAAAATAAAAAGTAATAATGACAATTAACGAGCAGTTAATGAACGTTTGGGTAGAAAAATACCGGCCAAGTAAATTAGCCGATATGGTTCTATCTGAACCTTTGCGTGCATTTGTAGAAGAATGTAAGCGTAAAGGTGAGATACCTAATATGTTACTAGTAGGTAATGCCGGTACCGGTAAGACTACATTAGCTAAAGTGATTATAAATGAAATATTAGATGCACAATATCTCTACATTAACGCAAGTGAAAAGAACGGAATCGACGAAGTCCGTACCTCTATTCTTACATTTGCTCAAACTAAGAGTATTGACGGAAAGATTAAGATTATATTTTTGGACGAGTTTGATAACTTTACTGACGCTGGTCAAAGAGCGTTGCGTAATGTTATGGAAGAGTATGCTGGTAATACTCGTTTTATCCTTACTGGCAACTATCTACATCGTATTATCCAACCAATTCAGTCTCGATGCCAAGTTTTCACTGATTTTACTCCTCCTATTGGAGAATATGCTAAACGAATAAAGTACATATTAGGTCAAGAAAACATTAATGTAGGTAAAGATCAAGTCGAACGTATTAAAGAAGTAATTCGTTATTATTACCCGGATTTACGAAGAATTATTAACTTTATACAAAAGAATATAGTTAATAATACACTTAACCTACAAGATACTATTAATAACGAAGGATTCGCTGAAGACATCCTTAATAGAATTAAAGATAAAGAAGATTTAATGTCTATACGTAAATTCGTTATAGAATCGGAACAATCATTTGGAAACGATTATCCTAAACTGTTAAAAGACTTATTTAATGCAGTATATAAGAGTACTGAAAAAGACGAAAATAAAAAAAGACTTGCATTGCTGCAAGTCTCTGAATTTTTGTACCGTTCTGCTTTAGTAATGGATCAGGAAATAAACTTTTTTAGCTGTTTGATTTCTTTGAGCCAGTTATAAGCATTTTTTCTGCTTCTGTCATTTCACATTCGCAGAGCTCTTTACCGCATTTAGGGCAGATCTTTTCTTCAACTTCTTCACATTCGCAAGGAGCTTTACCACATGTAGGGCAAACATCTTTTTCTTTCTTTTCCCACATTGTTTCTTCTCTTGCTTCAGGTTCAGCTGTATATTCTTGTAAGCATTCTGCTTTTACTGTTACACCGTCTTCTTCGTAGCATTCATCTACTGGACCTTGTTTACCATGATCCCAGCATTCATCTTTAATCATATGTCTTTCATATGTAGCGACATTGTCGTATTTACCTTCTTCTTCCATACCAGTGTCACCGTCTCCCATCATACCTACATCTTCACTGAGAATAGAAACATAAAGATCAGCTAATAACTGCTTAGATTCTTTTAAAGTTTTTGGTTTTAATTTATTCTTTGGAAGTGGCTTATAATTTGTAGATGGCTTTGAGTCGTCATAACTATTAGCACCTACAGAATTCTTTTTATTTTTTTCTGCTAATTTATAATCGCCTTTTTCAACCCAATTTTGTTTATGTCCTAATTCATTTTGATCTTCAGTTTCAGGTTCTTCATTTGCAACCCATTTACCTGGTTTTTGATAATCACCTTTTTTACGCTTATTCTTAGAAGATACTGGTGATAAATTTACACCAGTGTCGATTACTTTAATTAAAGTAATAGGTAATGTCATTAAGTTACCAAAGTTACCAGGGCTAAGTTCTTGATAGACATCTGCATGAGTAGCAGGTAGGTTTTGATAACCAAAAGAACCGTATTGAGAATCTGGAGTGTGTAGTCTACCAACACGTAAGTTTAGTTTAGACTTACCCGCGTCGTCTAGAATAGCTTGTATGTTGCTTCCTAGTTTCTTATAGTCTTCATGAGACTTATAATCAGGAATTAACTCTACTAGATCCCCATCTAAAAATCCGTTACCTTGTTTGTAACGATTGATTATGGTTTCGTAGAGAGGGATAAATTTACTATTCTTCATAAAAGGTATATTATTACTTATGTTTTTATACTTTGCTTTCTAAGTAATTTATATGCCAAGTATTAATTTTACAGGTCTAGCCAAAGTTGTTACAAACAATGGGTATACCTATTCGGACTTGCATTTAGATTTAGACAATCCGATACAAAGAGATTTAAAGTTAGATCATGATACAGCTGCAATAGCTAATTCTATTACTAACCTATTTAATACAATACCTGGACAAGACTTATTAAATCCCACTTATGGTTTAAATTTACTTCAATACGTCTTTTTACCAGCTAATGATGTTACAGCTAATTTAATAGCACAAGCAATTTCCCGTAATCTTTCAGTTTACGAACCTAGAGTGACTATAAAGGGTATGGATATAAATGTTAATAGTAGTGAACAAACAATTACTATAACATTAAGTATCTTGATAAACTCTTTGAATAAACAAATCACAATACCAGGTACCTTAAATAGTACTGGTTATACCTTACTTTCGATACAATGAACACAGCAACAGACAATTCCCAATTAAACATTGCAAGTAATGAATATGTTGCTTTTGATGCCTCGTCTTTAAAAACGTTTATTAACAATCGTTTAACACAGAGCGGTGTTTTTACTGATCAAAATTATGAAGGTTCGAATATCACTGCAGTTAACAATATAATTGCATACTCTTTTCATACATTACTTTACTATTTAAATCAAACTTCAACAGAATCATTGTTTAGTGAAGCACAGCTTTACGAAAACATGAATAGAGTAGTAAAGTTATTAAACTACGCACCAGTTGGAGCTCAGACATCTACTTTATCATTTACAGTATCAGCTGATAATACATTAGGTATTGGAACATATACAGTTCCGCGTTATACGTTTATTAGAGCTGGGGGTGCAACATTTTCATTTAATCAGGACGTTACTTTTACAAAAACATTAACAAGTGTACAATATATAACTGATATTAGCAATCAGTACCTATTATATCAAGGTTCGTATGTTGAGTATCCATTATATACAGCTAGAGGAGAAGCAAATGAAGTTGTATTCTTAGTGCCAGGTAATACAGTTATTATTGATCACTTTAATATAGATGTATATGTAAAGAACTACTTTACAGGTAAATGGACACAATGGACAGCTACTGAATCTTTATATCTTGAAGATGCAACATCTCAAGCATATGAAATAAGACTTAATCAAAATAAAAACTATGAAATTAAGTTCGGTGATAATATTAATGGCGCACAATTAAATGCTAACGATATAGTTGCTATCTATTATCTTCAATCGTTAGGTACATCCGGTCAAGTAGGGGCTGGAGTATTACAAGGCCAGTCAGCGGCATTATACACCACTTCTCAATTCACGTCTATATCTAACGATGTTATAAGTTCAAACTTAAACTTATTAACAGATGTTAACATAATTAGTTTAGATTTTGCCAATAGTAACATTTCTACTTCATTTACAGATGTAGAAGCAGTTAGTAGTATACGTAATAATGCTCCAGCTTCTTTTAAATCTCAATATAGAGTAGTTACTTCTTCAGATTATAAATCGTTTATTACTTCTACATTTGCTAATATTGTAAACGACGTAGCGGTATTAAACAATAACGATTATGTTAATGGTCACTTACAATATCTTTATAATATAGGTTTAACTAACCCGGGTTCTGATTATAGAGTATTATACAATCAAATGGCGTTTGCTGATGCTTGTAATTTTAACAACGTATATGTTTATGTTCTACCTAAAGCTACTAAGATCATAACAAATAATTACATAAATTATTTAACGCCAGCTCAAAAACAGTTAATTATAACTTCATTACAGTCAAGACAAACTCTTACCTCTCAAGTTATAGTTATGGATCCAGTTTATAAAGCTGTAACTGTTGGTATAAGTGAAACTAATGTAACAGTAAATGATATAGCTAATTCTAAATTAATAATTACTTTAGATCGTAATAACAAGACTCCTGCTTCAGTTATATTAAACAGTATACAATCTATATTTGAGTCCTACTTTAATCCTTCTACTATTACATTAGGTTTTACTGTTAATACTTCAGATATTAACGGAGACATATTAGGTATTGGTGGTATTACAAGTATTACTACAACAAATGGTACTGATACAGTTAACGGTATTTCATTTATAGTATATAACACTTCTTATCCAAACAACGACGTAACATCTACAACAAAAACATTCACGGTAGAAAGTTTTCAAACAGTTTATCTTGACAATATAACCGATATAATGTCCAGAGTAGTTATTCAAACACAAACTTCTCAAGATACTGCAATATTGAGCTTCTAATATGTCAAATATTCCGTTAAGTGCTTTTTATGGTATTTCGTTATCAAACGGGGCTACAACAGCTTCGGGGTATAACCCTTATACTATTACTAAGCCTGTATCAGGGTATAGTTTAGCTACTCCTTTTACATGCTCTTTAATATTTGATAATCAGTATACCCAAGCAGCTGTAACAACAAATTACAATATTATATGGTGGTTCGGGGATGGTACATATAGCAATTCTTTTTCTCCTACTCACACATACAACTGGCCTGGTATATATGAAATTAAAATAGGTATTTTTAACAATACCCCAGGAGCTAGTGCTACTCAAACATTCTCATTAACTGCTACAGTATCTAATTATATACAAGATAATTTACAATGGGATTATACAGTATATAATAATAATCAAAATAACTACGTTAACGGAAATAATTATGACTGGTTAACATTAATGAGAGATTTATCTACAGGACAGCCTAGTACAGGGGCTTGTTTTTTCGGGTACCAATCATGTAAGTCTGGTAGCTTTTTATCAGGACCATTACCGTTAACCGTTAATTACTATACAAGTGTACTTTCAAATAGTAGTTTAAATTTTAAGTTTTATTCTCAAAACTCTCTATCTCAACCATGGACTCAAGCTTTAGATAGTCAGTTAGCTAATTTAAGACCAAGGTGGAGGTTTACTACAGCTCCAACTGCGCCTTTAACAGATGGCGACATTATACCTGAAACAGGTTATACTCCTATTAGCAGTACTCCAATTTATATAGATTCTCGTGGTAACTCAGCTCTTTCTTCTACAGGAACATTAGTAGGTCTTTCCGGTTCATTTTCTTTCTATTATATTGACGACATGCCGTCAATGGCTGTTAATAGCTCCACTGTATCAGCAAACCCAGTAACAATATGGACTACATTAGATACGTCTAATCTACCTAACCCTCAAGATTTTGAATATACTAGTGTACCTTCTTATTCAAATTCAGTAGTTACTTTATCTTCATTTTATTACGTTCAAAAACTACTACCCGATCACATTAATGTATCTATAAACGGTAAATTGCCTTTTTATAGTGTTTTTTGGCCTCATGTTGAAAGTAGGTTTGTAACCACCATAAATGCAGCATCTGCCGGTGGTACTGCAGAGTTTACATCTAATGCAGCTCTTTTAAACTACCCGTTATATAGTCCTGGTAATACATTTTTACTTTCTTTTTCTGCTCAATCTAACAACACTACATATAACCCTGCGACAGCTACTTTTAATTCAAGCACTAAACCGCAAGGATACACTTTAGTATATCAAATTTCTTCTTTAGATTTAAACGGTCACCCAACTGGTGGAGCGTATATAGGTACATTTACACCTCTTATTACTGCAAGTACAGGTCTGTTGTATTCAAGAATATCAGGGGTGTTTTATTATACTTCTGATTTAACACCAAACATTACAACTGGTTATAACCCGCTCACTATTTCAACTGCAGCTTCAAGTTATACAAACTATACCACCTCTACTCTAAGCGGTACAAGTGTAGCTTTTACAGTTCCTGATTTTAATTCAACTTATTTTGCGCGTAAGTTCGGTGCTAACTTTGATTTTGGTGCTCAAATAAAAGCGTTTGCATTACAACCTACTATAGCTCAAAACAATGTATTGTTTGATAATTTCTTTCCTGCAGTAGCAGGTATTAGTGCAACTAATGAAGACACATACGGTGGTGTAGTGTTTGAAAAAATAAATAATTTTGTGGCTAATATTGCTGACCCTACAGTCAGTAATTTAAACATGTTTTATTCTTTAGCTCAATCAGTAGGTATCGATTTAGATAATTATAATTACGATATACCACCTACATTAAAACGTATAGTAGATACGTATTCAACCCAGCAAAGTTATGTATGGGGTGCAAATTCAACATTTGCTCGTAATTTCTCGCTAAGTGGAGGTTTATTAAACTTTACTAACCCTGTTATTGAATATAATATCTTAACTACAATGGTAAGCGCTGGGCAGCAAATAATAGTTAACGACAAATTAAACTCTCCACAATCTTACGAATTGTTGCAGGTGTCGCCTATAACTTCTTATAGTAGCGTTACCGCTCGTAACTTACAGGGACTGTTACCTACTAGTGCATATCCAGCTTCATCTTATCCCTTAACATATTATCCATTAAGTGCATTTTATGGTTGGGGGTTAAAAACCCCAGTCAACACTTACTATAGATTCTTTCAGTATAACCCTTATGTAGATAACTCTCAAAAAGAAGGTTTAATAAACTGGAATGACCCTATCACAACCCTTTCTCGTAGTGCTTCATCTCATTCAGATTGGGTAAAAGATGAAGGCATATTAGAAACAATTTTTAATTATTATATACATAAAGGCTTAGGTTTAATAAAATAATATGGCAACATTTAATACAATTAATAGTTTAGCCCAGCCTGTAACAATTACTACAGGTACTGATACTACCCAGCCTTATAACTTTCAAGACTGGAAAGCTCGTAATACTAATATACCAATCGGTAATGCTTTTGAAGTATATAGTTTATATGTAAAGAACTGGTACATAAACAGAGATACAAATAATGTTGCGGCTATTAATTACGTAGCTCAATACTATCAAACGTTTTTACAATCATTAGGGGTAACAGCTCGTACTGCAGCAGAAGCTGAATTATTTAATAATGTTGTTATAACAGATCAATTTAGTTTACAATCTACTATTGTTGGTTATGCTCGTAAACTTAAAGATGTAGCTGTTTATTTAGCTAATAAACGTAATAGCATAGTTTATAGTAAACTAAAAAGCAATCTTAATGGTACAGCTGTTTCTTTAGAAAGAATGTTTTATTCTTATATTTTAACTGCATTTACTAGAAAAATAACTCCAGACGGTATAATAACTAATAGTTTTGTTATAACTAACCCGGATATTTTAAATTCTTTACCGTATTTATCTACAATTGCAGGTGGTTTTAATATAGAAATACAAGAAGTATATGATACAAGTAATTACTTTGATAGAGACCCATCTGTATCGATAAGTACTTATACTACTGTTGCTTCTGGAACTCCAGCAGCGCTTTATGAAGCTGGTGAATATAGTATTCCTGAAGATTACTTAATAGCCAGTGTAATAGGAACAGTAGCTACTACAAATATATCTTCAATGGCTACAACACCAACATATTTTACGTTTACTGGAGACGGTTCTACTACTACATTTACTATTAGTAATATTATTTCTGCTCTAGCAAGTAACTATCAAGTAACAATTGATGGTATTGTACAAACACCTGATACGAGTTATTCTATCAGTACTCAAAATCAAACCATAACATTTACTGAAGTACCACCTACTGGTAGTATTATAGTAATCGTACTACGCTATTAAAATATGTCTATTATAAGAGTAAACGCTAATATGTTGACAGGGGTATCCGGTAGTGGGTATTCCGGTTATAGTGGTATATCAGGGTTAAACGGCTCAGCTTCGAGTTCAGGTTTTTCTGGTATTAGTGGTTATTCTGGTTATAGTGGTTCCGGTATATCAGGATGGTCCGGTTGGTCTGGAGCTTCTGGTTATTCTGGTATTAGTGGTTATTCAGGTATATCAGGAGCTGCAGCAGCTTCTGGTTTTAGTGGTTGGTCGGGTATTTCAGGTTGGTCTGGATGGTCTGGTATAAGTGGTTGGTCAGGTTGGTCAGGTATATCGGGTTGGTCCGGTATTAGTGGCTGGTCGGGCTTTAGTGGGTATTCAGGCATTTCTGGTTTTAGTGGTATAAGTGGTTACTCAGGTATATCAGGTTGGTCAGGTTACAGTGGTATTTCTGGTTGGTCTGGTTACTCTGGTATAAGCGGTTACCCCGGTATTTCAGGCTATAGTGGTTATTCTGGTATTTCAGGTTACAGTGGTATTTCTGGTTACTCAAGTCATTCAGGATACTCCGGTATATCTGGGTATAGTGGTATTAGTGGTTATTCCGGTATAAGCGGTTACTCAGGTATTTCAGGTTATTCAGGATACTCCGGTATATCTGGTTACAGTGGTATTAGTGGCTACTCCGGTTATAGTGGTATATCTGGGTATAGTGGTATTAGTGGTTATTCCAGTTACTCTGGTATCTCAGGCTATAGTGGTATAAGTGGTTATAGTGGTTCAGGTATATCAGGTTATTCAGGGTACAGCGGTATTAGCGGCTATAGTGGATACAGCGGTACAAGTGGTTACTCAGGTACTCCTGCAGTTGGTTTAACATTATACCCGACATCTTCTGCTTCAGAATTTAGTGTTTATTATGGTTTGTTTAGTATTACCCCAGTTTCTGGACCATCTACTGTTTATCCTTATAGTTTAAGTGCTAACGAACAACTAGGTACGTTAGGTCAAGTTGTCACACCAATCGGTAGTCCAGATGAATATTTTATTAATCAAGGTACTTGGGTATTTAACTGTTATTATGCCCTTTCTGGTACTAATGTTAATGCTACGTCAGCTGTAACATTAACTCATGCTATATACGACAGAACCTACCCTGGTGGTACAGAAACAATGCTGTTCTCTGCCACAGGCTCAGCATTAACTCCAACACCTTTTGGTACTCCTTTATTACAGGCTGTTTCGTATAATATTTCTTCCCCAATTGCTTTAGGCAGTACTACCGATAGATTAGTATATAGAGTGTTTGCGAGTACTGGTAGTAGTGCTCCTGCTACTGTTGGTTTTTATTTTCTAGGTACTCAAAATTACAGTAATATTATAACTGGTATATATCAAGGGGCGGTAGGTACATCAGGTTACTCTGGTTATAGTGGTTATTCTGGGTATTCCGGTCTCAACGGTGCTTATGCGGCTTCTGGTATCTCTGGCTATTCTGGTACATCTGGTTACTCTGGTAATAGTACATCAGGTTATTCTGGTACATCTGGTTATAGTGGTATAAGCGGGTACAGTGGTTATTCAGGTATTTCCGGTTACAGTGGTATCTCAGGTTATAGCGGATATATAGGTATATCAGGTTATAGCGGTATTTCAGGTTATTCTGGTATAAGTGGGTATTCTGGTATAAGTGGCTATAGTGGTATATCTGGTTGGTCCGGTTATAGTGGTATCTCAGGCTATAGCGGTATTAGCGGTTGGTCAGGTTATTCTGGTATAAATGGTACTATTGGTTCTAATGGTGCATCTGGTTATTCTGGTATTTCAGGTTGGTCAGGTATATCTGGTTGGTCTGGTTGGTCAGGCATAAGCGGTTGGTCAGGTTGGTCTGGTATATCAGGTTGGTCTGGAGCGAACGGATCAGCTGGAGCATCTGGTACATCTGGATTTTCTGGTTTTAGTGGTTCTAGTGCTATAGCCCCAAAATTTGTTGTATTATATTCTTTGTGTGGATGATAATACATTAATGATAAGTAATAACATTAATGGCTACCAGCAATACAGTTGTAGATAGTTTTACCACACAGGATCAAATAAATTCCTATTTAAATACTTTATCTCAGAAGTATTTAGCTAATAATCAATATATTGTATCTGGTACCAATACTGGTTTTGTTACAGCTGGTGTTACAGCTTTTGCTCCTTATGCTAATTTATCAAATAGATATTACCCTACTGTAGCTACATTACCTAATCAAAGTAATTTAATGTTAGCAGCAGAACTTGGTGGTTATTTTTTACCAGGTAATTTAGGTGCTTCTATTTATTTAACTAAAAATATAACTTATTCTTTAAATACCAGTCAAATACCAAATGGTATTGCTTATAATGTTATAGACCCAACTCGTTTCAATAAAGGTCGTGGTTTAACTCAAAACGATCAGAGCAATATTGTAACACATTATATTGATAATAACTGGATGAAAGCAATTAATGTTTCAGATCAGTTTGACGGTAATATAATTAATACAGATACGTATCAAAAGTTTATACCATATCAGTCTGCTTACGAAACAACTAAAACAGATAGTAACGGTGTTGTAAATGCTCGTTACGATTTTGAATTTTGGACCGGTCCAGAAAAGCAAACTTGGAATGAAACAAACTCAAGTAATACGCTTGATAGAGAAAACTATTTTAATTTACAAAATAGTATTAATAATTTAGTTTATACTGCTGGTAAAGAGTTATACTCTTGGAATACTGACATATTTGGTACCCAATACGCTTTTTATAAACCTATAATAACCCCGCCATCTTTTTATAACTCTTTATATGCAAGTGGTACGTTATGGGTAAAAACACCGGATGGTACTATAAACCAAGCTCCTTCTGCACTTAATACCGTTTTTAATGCATATCAAAACAATAGCGCAATATATAGACAACTCAGCAGCAACAATATATTAAATTTTGAAGTATTTTATAATACATTAATTATACAATTATCAGGTTACGTTTTATATGAAGGTATAACTTTAGATTATAATACATACACTATATCAAACACTACGAAAACGTATTTAGCATTAAATTACGGGCTAACTTTAAGTAATGCTCTTTTAACAAATTTCTTTACAAATCAAATAGGTACCCCTGGTGTATCAGCTCAAACATATTATGGTGGTAATTGGTACGATACAAGTAATAATACTATTACTATTTGTACGTTATTGTCATCTACTTTATCAGGTTCAGCAAACTCTATAGTAAGCACTTCTGGTTTATCGAGTTTAATAGTGCCAGTGCTGTATAGTATTAATTTAAATGACCCTAACAGTAGAACTAGAATATTCCCAACAAATAGTACTAACCCATATAATTTCTTAGAATACATATATCCAATTAATAACTCTGCATCAAATGAGGTATCTTTTATGGAGGATCCGGTATTTTCTTATAATAAAGATACTAATTTGTATATAATTAACTTTTTAGCGTATAATTATCATAGTCAACAGACTAATTTAATATCATATAAAATCTCCTCTTAATGTCCCTTTCTGCATACAGTTTTCCTTCTATAGATAACGGCTCCACAATAGCTACACCGGTTACATTAAACGGGTATGCACCTTATACTATTGTATTTCAGCCAAGCGCTATTAATTTTGGAAACAATGTAATTAACAACATTACATATGTATTGTCAGGTAACAATTATCAGTACTATTATAATACTACTAGAAACTTTACATATACAACTCTTAGTAATGCAGTTACAGGTAATATAGACAGTAGAAGTAATTTTGCTTACACGTTTTATAACATCTTATCCGGTCAAAGTGTAACATATGCGTTAATTTCAGCTGTATTATTTCCAAGTCTTCAAACAGTTTCTTATACTTTAAGAATTGAAACAGACACTCCATGGTTAGCTAATAACCCGCTTTTAGGTTCAAACGCACCAGCACAGTTTGGTGAAGTGCATTTAATTAAGAGTAGATCTTGGGGTACTAGTAACGAACAGCTTATTGTTGCGGAAGGTCTTAATAATACAACTGGCCAAATACTATTATTTAACACATCAGACGTTACTTCAGCTTCTCCGATTCAGCCTAAAGCTCCTAACCCAACATCTACACCTACCCCAACAGTTACACCGAGTGTTACACCTACTCCAACCTTTACACCTACAACTACTCCAACTCGTACAGTAACACCTACACCGACTTATACTCCTACATATACGCCTACTTACACGCCGACAGCTACTCCTACATACACCCCGACTTACACTCCAACAGTAACGCCTACCTACACGTTAACACCTACACCAACGTTAACACCTACTCCGACCTATACGCCTACATATACACCTACTTATACTCCAACATCTACACCAACATATACACCTACTTACACCCCTACCCACACTCCAACAGCTACTCTAACACCTACCCCGACATATACGCCTACGCCGTCTAAAACTGCAACTACTACCACCACAACAACAACTACTACAACAACTACTACAACCACTCCTGCTCCAACATATACAGTTCAGCTTATAAACGGTACTGGTGGTAGTAGTACAACTCTCAATGGTTCTAGTGCTTCTGTACAGTACCTACCTGCAGGTACATATAGCTTAGTAGCTGTAGCTGCTACCGATTACACATTTGCAAACTGGGCTTTAATTTCTGGTAGTGCTTATATAGCTAACACTACAAATCCAAACACTACCATTACAATTAGTCAGAATGTGTACGTTGGTTCAACATTTAGCTACACTCCACCTACAACAACCACTACTACCACCACAACAACAACACCTCCACCTACCACAACAACAACTACTACAACAACCACAACAACTACCACAACGACCACGACTACCACAACTACTCCAGCTCCAGTACCTCCTGCTGCTCCTTCAACGAGTATCTCTTACGTATACAACGGTTATCCAAACGGTTATGCGTTCTTTGGAGTGCAGATTTCTTCTACAGCTTATACAGGTACAAACTGGCCATCTAGTCAACAAGGTCTGTCTAACGAACAAATGTTCTATAGTTACTATGGTACACCTGGTACATACAATAGCTTCTTCAGTAAGGACTTCTTGCCAGGTTATACATTTAGCGACACAACATATTGCGGTGTATTGTGCGGATTATATAACAATGCTAATGTCAACTTTGCTGCTCAAGCTACAGATTGGAACGGTTCAACCACAATAACATATGATGGTTGGTATGTAACTAATAGTAGTACATATGTACCTGGATCTTGTGGTTGCTAAAATTAAATAAACAATAAATAAAGATATGGGCCATTTCGCAAAAATAGAAAACAGCACAGTAGTACATGTTATTTCTGGTATACCTGTAGATAACTATAGTGATGATGAAGGACAAGCATATATTAACAATACACTTGGGTTAACAGGTACATGGTTACACACAGAACCAATGGCTCAATTTGGTTCTTTATACACATATACAAACATTTATAGCGCTGCAGTTGCTGGTAATGATAATGGTTTAATAGGTCCAATGTTAGATGATACTGAAGCTAATAGAATTTTAAGTGCTGGTGTAGTTCTACGAACAATAACCACTCGTGTTGCTGATGTATCAGGTTATCGTTTAAATCACGCCAAACCAGGTATGACGTATCATGTAGATTTAGATGCTTTTATAGTACCTAAACCTTCCAATTTCCCTTCTTTTGTGTTTAACCCAAATACAGGTTCATATCAACCCCCTGTACAACAACCAGCAGCAGACGGACATATGAGAATTTGGGATGAAGCTAACGTAAACTGGACGTACATTATGCCTGTATCTACGTTACACACTTATTGGTTATCTGCTGCTCCAGATCCTTCTACTGGTAAAATACCTTCAGGTACACAAGTTACAGTGAATTTACATAACCTAAAAGGCTGGTACCATTCATTGTCTTCTACGCTTTAAGTTGTTGATATAATTGGATTACACTGTAAATTATAGAGTAATGTCTTTAACAAGTACTCTAAATAAACTAACTACGCAAAAAATTAAAATGGCTCAAATTGATCCATTTAGTTATTGCAATGCTGGGTGTTGGTACTGTCCTGTTAGATACACTCCTAATCCTGCACCGGCAAAGAAACAAATGCCTATAGAGTTATTTGAAAAAATAATTGCTAATTTAATTGAAGAAAAAAATAGAGCAGATGGTCTAGTTGATTCAGCTTTTGATTTTATCTATACTGCACATTACAATGAAGTATTACTTTACAAATACTTCGAACAGATGATAGCGGTATTAAAGAAGTATAACGTAAAAACGTTTGTACTGTCTAACGGTATACCACTTACACCAGATAAAACAGATATAATTAAAGCCAACACCGATACTATATTAGGTATTTGTCTTAACACTCCTGCATTTGAAAGAGATATCTGGAGTAAAAGATCTGGCATGAACGCTAATCTTTTTGATAAGTTAATTTCTAATATTAAATATGCAGAAGAAAACTTAACAGAATTCACAAGAGATGGTAGAAAACAGTTCTCTATACAGATTAACGGTGTAAATGATGTTAGTTTTTTAGACAGAGGTGGACATTTACAAAAAGGCGCAAATTTTCCACAAGATATAGATTTAAACCCTGACACAGGAGAATTAATAAAGCAGTATGAAATTAGCAAACAACTTTTTCCTACACTTAATATATACCCAGTAAATTCATTGGTAGATAGAGCAGGTTTACTAGGAGAATTAGGAGTAATATCTAATAAAGACGGTATACAGAAATGGAACAAAAAAACAGATGAAACCGTAGTAGTAGGATGCAACCACGGTTGGGAAATAGGCGGAAGACCATTTGGGTGGTTACATGTAAATGCAATAGGAGATACGTTTTTATGCTGTAATGATTATAATTTTGATTACACTTTTGGTAATCTTAGTACAAACACATTAAGAGATATTTGGGTAACTGAAAATCACGCTCAAATTATAGAAAAATCATATAAAGAAGCATGTACTAATTGTGCATCAGCAAAATGGGGTAAAAATGAGTAATAAAAAACTTACTATAGGTATAGCTACATACGATGATTATGATGGGGTGTTCTTCACTATACAAGCTATTCGTATGTATCACAAAGAAGTATTAGATGATATAGAGTTTGTTATAATTGATAACAACCCAAATAACGAGCATGGTAAAACAACAAAAAACTTTGTAGCTTCTATTACTCAACCTGCTACTTATGTGCCGTTTACAGAGTATGAAAGTCCGTTTGTAAAAGGAAAAGTATTTGAACATGCAAAAACTCCTTATGTATTAGTTATGGATGGACATATACTACTTGAACAAGGTAGTATTAAGAAACTTATAGATATATATGATAAAGGAGAAGATGGTGGTAACTTTTTACAAGGCCCGTTACTATATGATGATTTAAGACATATATCTACTCATTTTGATTTAATTTGGAGGGGTCAAATGTGGGGGGTTTGGGAAACAGATGGTCGAGGCTTAAAACCTGAAAATCCACCTTTTGAAATACCCGCAATGGGGATGGGGTTGTTTTCGTGTAGAAAAGATAGTTGGTTAGGTTTTAATCCTAATTTTAGAGGTTTTGGTGGAGAAGAAGGGTATATACACGAAAAATACCGTCAAGCTGGTAAAAAAACACTATGTTTACCGTTTTTAAGGTGGAATCATCGTTTTGGAAGACCTGCAGGGATAAAATATCCACTTACATTAGAAAATAAAGTACGTAATTATTTTATAGGGTTTATAGAGCTTAACATGAGTGTACAACCTATATATGACCATTTTAAAGAGTTTACAACTATGGAAAATCTTATAAGGTTGTATAATGATGCAAAACAGACATTTCTACAAGCTAATATTACTATCCCATAGTAAATATTAAATATGTTTCTTAGCGCTGGACCAGTTGCAATAAATTACGGATATGATAACAATCTATCCCTTAATAACAACACGGTTTATACCTTTGATAATCTTGACTTTACTACATCTGCTTTATTAGTTAGTACTATAGATATTGCTGTAAACAATGATCAATTACTGTTACTAACAAATAATATCAGACTTTCAGAAGCAATTGTTAATGAAATACCATATCAACAACCTTCAAGTTATGTTTGTAATTCTTTAATCACTAATAATAGTGGTTCATACCTTTATACTACTAACTCTACAGCAACTACAGGTTCAACATTATCGTTTACAACAAACTTATTAAGTGCTACGGTATTTACACTTTCATTTCAACCAGGTAATCTTGTACAAATTTATTATTCTTTACAAGACAATTACGGCAACACTGTTAATCTTTATTTAACTACTAATACGTCAACATCTGCTGTTTCTGCTGGTCCTATTTTTGGGTTAACAACCAGTACATATACGTACTATTATCTTTTAAGTGGACAAAGTTTTTCATTAATTTCAAATACACCTGGACTAACAGGGGTGTTTGTTAGTAATAACGGCACGTCTTTAAGCTTTAACAACACAACACCTTCTTCGTATAATCAAATCACAATACCTACAAGCTGTATTTATAATTTTACTAGGTTTGCAGATAATACCAACTTAATACAAACACCAGGTAAATCTGATCTTGTTCAGTATGTAAAAACAAATAATAGTTTATCTGTTAATAAATTTTCAGGGCCAGTAGCGTTTAATTATTTAGTGGCGTCTCCTTATAAGGCATTATCTGCTGGTACAGTAGAGGGTATTAATTTAGATGCTAATATATTTCCGTTAAAAAATTATTATAGTCCTACTCACACTCAAACAGCTGTATTAACCGAACAACTTCGTTCTTATACGAACATATTTACCGGTTTAAATCAAGAAGATGGGTACGATAAAATATATCTAACTTATAATTCCGGTTACGCTAATACTACATTTACCAAAGATAGCGATACATATTTCCACTACCCTTTTGGTGCTAATACATTACCATTAAGCTCTTCTGAACTAGTTAGCTACGGTGCATTTTCTAATACAGTACCAAGTCGTTCGGACAGAGTATTTAAAAAGTTAGGTAGTTATCAAAATTATAGTAGTTGGGGTAATAGTTCAGGTACTTTCTACCCTATTGCTGGAGGTACAGGTTCTGCAATACAAAACGGTACATATTTTTGCTCTTGGTTATCAGCAGGTGCAACACCTAGTATTACACCAGTATGGGTTGATAGGTTTTACGATTCTAAATACATTAATACCATTGGTATTAACGGTAATAGTATTAATTCATTATCTGGTATACTAACGTATAGTACTAATAACTACCCTAACTTAATTTGGGACTATCCTTCCCAGCTTACATTTGAACCAGGGGTATTATATTATTACCACCGTATAGGAGACAGTAACAATACAGAAATTGTTTCGTCTATACCTAACTTAACATATCAGTTTAATAATTGGGCACCAGTTTTAATTAATAACGTAACTGGGTTATCTGCAGGTCAAATAAGTTCATTTACTACAAGTAACTCGGGTGTTAGTGATCAAATTAACACTCCTTACTATATTTTAAGTGGTACGTACGGGGTTATTAATACTAACCAAAGTGATTTTGTAAATAACATAGGAAACACATTAGCGTTTTATCTTTATCAAGATAATTGGAGTAATATAGTAGGTGATCAATTAGTTGGTAATTATTTTGACGGTGGTATTGGGTTATTTAACAATAACCCGATCCTTACACCTTACTTTACTGTAACGTCAATGCCTAGTGCTACGACTTCGTTTAATACAAAGTTAAACGTTATAGATTACGAAACATACACTACTTTAGCAAGTTCTACATCAGACCCTCTTAGTGGTAATGTATTTTCCATAAGAGGTACATATGATGGTAGCTATTATATAATTGATAATTTTAGCAGTAACAAATTCTTAAGCGTTTACGACCCAGACGATTTAATTACAAGTAAAGTGCCATTAACAGCTACCGATTCTAATATAGGTACCCAAATTATACTTGATGCTGTTTTACATTTAAATACTACTACTAATACTCAGTATATTATTCTTAAAACAAGACCGACGAGTACGACCTGTTGGTATCATAAATTTACTACTTTAGGAACATTAGTACAAGTAGTATCATCTTCTTCTTATAATAACTTCGCGATAGATTTATCTGGTAACCCTGTTTACTATAATAGCCCATGGGTTAGTGCTAGTACTTTATCCGGTACTGGTAGCTGTATTGACAGTACAGGTACATTAGTCTTTGCTATATCTGGTAACAACTTATTATTGAACGGTAGCCCGATACTTGCAGTCAATTTACCTGAAGATGTAAATTGTGATCAAAATGATAATATATGGATAACATATAATAATAACTCATTAGCAAAAATCTCTAATACAGGTAAAGTGTTATGGACTAAGCAAATTAATACTGGAGATGCTGTATTAACAAATAATATAAGAACAATAGACTTTATTGCAGAAAATACCGCTTCTGGAGTTATATATTACGGGTTATTGTTAGATGGTAAATCTCAGTACATATATAAAATTGACATGAACGGGGTAGTTGTAGCTAAAACATTTGTATCTGGTTTAATACCAAACGGAGATTGTACAGGTTTTGATTATCAAAGAAAATATATTAAACCGAACTTAAGTACGCCTGGTATACAAGTAAAACTGATTTCTAACGATTCAACATTATCAACACCTGTACCAGTTTACACTACATTAAACTATAGTGTATCTGCTTTAGCACCAGGTTGGCATCACTTTACAATTACATACGATCAAACTAATGTATTAACACTTTATGTTGATGGTATATCTGTGGTACGGTCTAATACCAATACACCAACAGGTCAATTCTTGTATAGAATTTTAAATTATAAGAATAACCCGCAAATTTTATTAGGTACAAGTAATTTTAAAACAGGTACTTTAAATCAATGGATTGAACTGCCTGGTACCTACATATATAACGGTAGTATTGCTGATTTTAGATTCTATAATATAACCCTCACACCTTCGGATATCAAATCCTTAGCAAAGAGTGGTTTATACAATCAATTTACCGATTTAAATTGGAATATACCTGTAGGTACAAGAGCTTATGTAGAAGAAATAGAAAGACTGTTCCTACATAGACTACCCGGTTCAAAATCCCAGTATTATGATATTAAAATTAAGAATTCTGGTATAGCTGATCCTAACGTACAGGCTATTGTTGAAAATAACTTAAAAAACGCAGCAAGTCAAATAACACCAGCTTACGCACAATTGCGAAACATAATTTGGGAGTAAATAATACACAGTGGCATCCTATTCACAATATAAAGAATCTCTAGCATATCACAATCCTACAAGTGGAGATTGGGTTTATCTTACCAATATATGGACCCAATTTACAAATGAAATTGCTTCTGCTGGTTTAACATCTCAGACAACTTCAGATGCTAATAATGTAGAAACTTATTTAGTTAATTCTGCTAATAGTGGTTCTTCTACAGCATATTCTCACGGTACTGCCAATGGTTATGTAAACGCCTATAACGTAACAGCAGATCAAGGTGTGCCACCAGCACCTTGGTACGGGGAAGGATATACACAAACTTGGGATATAAGCGCACAAATAAATGCAAATGATCCTGATATAGTCTCTGTAGTATTTCAGCCTGGTACTGTACCAAGTTTAATTACTGTTGGTGATACATATCAACCACAAGCAAACGGTTATTCTAGTCAAGGTATATTAAACGCTGTTAATATACAAAAGAACGGTACTGAATATGCAGACGTAGGTGGTTTGCCTAGCGGTACAGTATCTTATACTAATACTGGTAATCCTTCATCTGAATCTTCAGTAGGTACGGTTACATGGTCAGCAAATGCAATAGACGTAAACGGTTTATTAGCCTCTACATCTGCTACTACAAATGTGGTTGGGGTGCCTTATGGTGTTATAAATTCTTTAACAAGTAACATAGTACCAGGTGGTACTGTTTACTGTTATGGTACCGCTAACTATCAAGATCAAAACAATAACGCTCAGCCGTTTAATGATGTTGGTGTAGTGATTTTAAAGGATGGTAATCCTTATACCACCGTTGGCCCGAATAAGCATACATTTGCACCTAATGGATGGGATTTTGCTCTTACTGTTAGCGATGTAGGTAATTATACAGTATTAGTATACGCTACAAACAGTGCTAATAAATCAGTACAAGTAGCAAGTGGCGGGTTTAGTGTAACAGCTCCTACCACTACAACCACCACTACCACTACAACCACCACTACAACCACCACTACCACTCCTGCGCCTACTGTAACAGTAACTGCACAGGTTAGTCCAAATTACGGTGGTACAGTTTCAATTAACGGTAGCGGTTATTCATCTTCGGTTACTGTTACAGTAACTCAAGGTAGTACAGTTAGTTTAGCATTCAACGCTAACGGTGGATTTTACTTTGGTGGGTGGGAATCAAATTCGTTTATACCTGGTGGTTCAGGACCAACGTTAGTTACATTACCTATAACCAGTAGTACGACATTTACAGCAGATGCAGTAGCTGTAACAACGTCAACAACGACAACGACTACTACTACAACAACCACTACCACCACAACAACAACGACGCCACCTCCTCCGTCGCCGACGCCTACTGGTACTCCTACCCCAACCCCTACTCCTAGTCAGTTTGCGCCACCTACTCCTACCCCTACTAGTTCCCCTACTCCTACTTTAACACCTACTCCGACGTATACACCGACAGTTACACCATCGACGTCAATACCTCCAACTCCTACTCCTTCACCTTCAACCGGAGTATTAGCGGTTTATACCCCTTGGACAGTAGCAACAACAAACTCTCCGGTTTGGCTACAAACGGTTTATCCGATAAGTAAAGGATTTACAAAATATGGTATCAATTGGGGTGACGGTAACGGACAGATAAGTTATTTTGCTGGTGCAAATACTAACAACTTCTTACTTTACAATTACACTACCCCTGCATCTGGGCAATCATATTATACGGCTTACATACAAGGTCTAGCCGGTGCTGGTGGTTTACCTCGTACATTATCTAACAGATTCTACATTAAATCTGCTTTACCCACTTACAATTTAGCAAATTATTACGATCCTGTCAATACAACACCTGTATTACCATACGATCTTAATAATGTATTGGTAGGTTCTAATGAATGGGCAGTTAGTGATGTAATAAACGCTTCGTTTACGAAATTATACGAAAACTTTAATTACCTACAAATAATTTCTTCAGTACTTGAATTAAACAATTCAATACCTCTAATTGAATGGTGCGGTCAATGGGATGCGGTCAGTACATCTGAACCTGCTTCATCATATGCTTGGAAAACACAAATTCCTGGTATTAACATTAACAATTCATTTAATTTATATAGCAGTGGTAGTGCTCAAGGTATAGCTAGCGGTATAATTAAAGATATCAAATCATACAGGTTTAGTACGACCACTGCACCTGATTATTATCTATACGTAGCGTTTACTTCTAACGGTACCACCCCAGATCACATACAAGTACGTACAAACGATTACTACAACACGTTATTATTAAGCGCTACAAGCTTAGGTACTAATATACCTAACTTTAATAGTATTAGTGCAATAGATGTTATTGGACAGCAGTTATATCTATTAGATACCAATACAGTTTACCGTTTAGGTTTGAATCCAAGTCAAAATGGGTTTGCAATTTATAATAAGGTAGGCGGTATTTCAGGTACTCGTTTACAAGAAAATGCGTTTAATTATCCTACTCAAGTAAGAACAGATAGTAATTACGTTTATGTAGCAGATAGTTACAACAGTTGTGTTAAGGTTTATAATGCTGCGCTTTCTTGGATCAACACATTATATGTAAATGCATTAAGTGCATACAGTATTAATAACATTGAGATCAATAGAAACAGTAATAGTATCTATTTGTTAGGCGAAACATTTGCTCCTGTAGCTCCAGTATTAACAAACGTTAGCACATTAACAACTAATGGTTTAAATACAGTTTATAGTATTTCATGGGTACATGACGGTTTAAGATTAAACATACCTTCAACAAGTAATTCTTTATCCGCTTTCAGTCTTTATGGTTTATTATCAGGTGGACAGAGTTACGTTCAACTAACATCAGCAGTTACACTTTCTTCCACTCCTTCTTTACCATATTACAATCAAGTACAGACAGTAACGTATGTAGCTGCTTCTGGAGCAGTTTACTCTAACTTTGCAGTACAAGCTTTGGGTGTAAACGGTTACAATTCACCTTTATCACACTCAATACCTACACCAACAGGGTATTACTTTACTACACCTTATCAAGTATTTGAATTAGATAGGTTTGCAGGTACGTTATTAAACACGTTCCCGTTACCAAACAATTTTGAATATGTTACACCAAGTAACAATATAAAGTCTAATGATAATATTGTTGCAATGGTTAGCGATCCAACAGGTGTATTCTTGTACTTTGTAACAAGCAATTATGTATACAAGTATTTAACTAATGGTAAAGCATTAAATCGCTTAACATTCCCAAGTTCTTACAGCTTAGGGCAATATGAATCTTTTAGAGCTGCATTTATTGATGATAGGTTAAACTTTATTTTAGCTACAGATAAGAGAGTGTTTAAGTTTGTTGATATACCTAACACTCTATCACTTTACAATACACTTACCGTCAACACATTGTTTAATCCGCTATCTTCAATATTAATAGATAGTAATGAACTTATACAAGACTGGGTTTACAATAAGAGCATTTTACGTTTACAACAAAATCATCAAATACTTTATACTTCTATAAACAACAAGTATAATATTGCTTTGGATTCTTCAGGTAACTTAATTAACCAAACAAACGGTACATCCAGCTTTACTACAGGGCCTTTAAGTTCAACAGATATTAATAGTAGTATTGCTCTTACACATGACTATTTTATACACAGTAATGAGCTTGTTACATCCAGTGTAGTTAATAGAGCTTTAACAGACCTGTATAATGTACAACAAAAGATACTTAACCTGGTAACCCCAAGAATATCCAGACAATTACCTACAAATACTAATAATAGTATTTAAGGATTAAAGCCTTTTAAAAAGTCAAATAAAACTGCTTTGGTATTATAGTCTAAAACCCGCAATACCATTTGATTTTCAGCTAAATTACATTTAAATAGAGCTGTTTTATGAGCCTCGTAAACATCTTTACCGTTTACGCTGGTCTCTTTTAAAACTACTTGTTCAGTAGTATTCTCATCATACAATCCAATTACTGCGACATATTGTTTACTCATTACGAATTGGCAATAATTGGATTGTTCATCTGATGTTTATTATTACAAATATTTATGCTTTTTTTAACTAAAGCAAGTGGAATTTTTATTTTTTTATACTAGAATTAACTAGTATCTAACATGAATATCAAAATGAAAAATGTTGTTGTATGTGACATTAATACACGTACACTTGGCAATAGTAGCGTACGTAGCCGTATGAAGGAAGTACGTCGTAAGATTAACTTAAACAAGTACAAGGTGCTTGGTTTTGTTAACCGTACAAGTCAAGTAGTTCTTGAGCCACTGCACGCAAGTGCACGTGACACTAAGGGCCGCTTCGCTAAGAATCGCCAATCCTAACCCACCAAGACCCTACGTACTCATATACGTAGGGTCTTTTTTGTTATGAATAAGTCTTTTCTTTCAATTGCTTTTAACTTACGATATGGCAGTCCTCAGATAGAGTGTGTTTATTCTTTGCTTGATCTTTTCGATAAACCTGATACATTAATAGAAGTATCATTTTTAAAAACATTCATACATTTACCACAAGATTTTAGAGAATATCTTTCAAATTTACCTAAAGAAACCATAAATATTCTTTTTGAAAAACGCAAATTACCTACAAATGTAAAACACGAGGATTGGGATTTAATTGACTTTTGAAATATGCAAATAACTATTATTGGTAATGTTAGTGAGTTTACCGCAACTGAACAAAAAGCTCTTTATACAGATGGAGCTGATATATACACAGGTATGTATTATGTAACTGCAGATATTGAACATTTTACTGTACAAGGTAGAAATGTTACGCCTAATTTACCTGCATTACGTAGTCTAACAAGTTCAGCTAATATTAATTGGATAGTAACTACGTTTCGTGGTAAAAAAATAGCGTTTGGTTCGGTTACTGCTAATTAAAAGTAAATGATAGAAAAACCTATACGTCTGTTTGGCGCAAAACTTTTTAAGTACGAAACAGATATAGATAATACTTCTATAAAAGATTTCTGTTTTAAGCTAAAACAAAAAGACCCTGGACGTACAGTAAGCAATTATGGAGGATGGCAAAGCAATTTCGTTTCACCACGTACTCCTGAATTAGAGCAACTAACAAACTTTATACAAGGTATTTATCCAGATATATTTAACGAGCATTTACTTAGTAAAAATGCTAGATTGACAATTGATAGTTACTGGGTTAATATAAATTACAAGCATAATTTTAATTATTCTCATAGTCACCATGGGTTTATTTCAGGAGTCTACTATGTTGATGTACCTGAAAACAGTGGTAAAATTGTATTTGAATCTTCAGAGACTGACAATTTTTTTGATAATTTACCTTCTGATACGTGGACTGGTTTAACGCCATACACTTCTACTATTTGGAGGGTAACTCCTTTTAATGGCATGCTTTTATTATTTCCAAGTTGGTTAAAACATAGAGTAGAACCTAATGAATCTGAAGAAAGTAGAACTTCAATAGCATTTAATATTCATTTAAAAAATATTAAAAATTCTGTTGCACTGTCTCAGTAATAATCACATTATTACTGTATGAAACGTAAAACATCAAAAAAAGCTGAAACATCTTCTTGGAAAGACTTACAATGTGGTATATGGGAACGTTGGAACTACCGTTATTGTTATCTTGTAATACGTCAACTAGATAATGGTAAATTTAAACCAATGATAGGTGCAATGGGCGATTTAAGTATGCCCGGTGCAGATTTACCTTCAGAAGGTTATCACCAACTTAATACTCTTGAAGAGGCAAAAGAATTTCTACACAAATATGTTAATTATGTACGGGACGTATGGGATAAACAAGTAATAGCAAGTAAATTATAATAAAAATTACAATTATGACAACACATCAAATACTTTACGCAACATTAATATGGGCTACTATTATTGTAACTCTCTACATATATATAAGCTGGAAGCATGTTAAAGATTGTTATGCTATGTGGTTTAAGAAAGAGTATTGGACTGACTACAATACTATTGAATTTGTATCTTGGGCTGCTAAAGCCATTATTATTATTCCAGGTTTAATTTTTGGAATTAATATCTGGCAATTTTATTATTTAACTCTTGTTACGAGTGGTACATTAATTTGGGCAAGTCGTAAAAAGTCTTTGCCTACATTGGTTGGTTTTAATACAATGTGGTTATGGTTAAGTACAATGGTACTAGCACAACATTTAATACACTAAACTAAAATAAAATCTATGCAAACGTTCTTGCCGTATTCTGATTTTAAAGAATCAGCTAAGTCTCTTGATATGAAAAGACTCGGTAAACAAAGAGTAGAAGTACTACAGTTACTTAACTCTCTTAATAAACCAGATTATAAAGGATGGAAAAACCACCCAGCACGAGAAATGTGGCGTGGGTATGAACAAGCTTTAGTTAGCTACGGTTTAACGATTTGTTTAGAGTGGAAGGCTCGTGGTTATAAAGACACTTGTTATGAAAAAATTAGCAACTTTGCAGATACAACTAAACCATTGTCGTATCCTAAATGGATAGGAGATAACGAGTTACATCTTAGTCATAAATCAAACTTAATACGCAAACAGCCAGACCATTATAAAGCTTTATGGCCTGATGTACCAGATAATATAGAGTACAAATGGCCAGTACCTTTAAAAAATAAAGCTTGATAAAATAAATATTTTAGCTATTATAGTTAATGTTCTTTACAATAATTTTAGATCAACACGTACCTGCGATTGATCTATTACATCAGTACTGATACATGCAACATAGTAACTCATGTTGTATGAAGATTCTCTAAAACCTGATCCCTACGCGTTATAACCTAATAAAGCGGTGTTACTAGTAAAGTATGGGGCTGTAGAATTTCATAAAGGTTGTATTTTAATTTAAAACATAATATATATGCAAACAATCGCTTCAATACGAGAATACATAAACGAATATGTAAGAACTCTACCTATTGATAAAGTAGGTAATATTCTCTTAAAAGAACATTTTGGTATACCGTACGAACATTGTACAGTAAATCATGTGTTAATGACAGAAACAGAAGTACGGGATTATATCAAGTCTTTTTTTGAAAATCTCGATACAACTGCTATAATTGAATTATACAATAAAATTAAGGTTTAATATGGATAGTAAGATTCAAAAACTTATTGAACTAGGTATTTTTACAGATCCTAATACAGTACGTAGAGAAACAGAACGTAACCGTTTTGGTGTTATGGTATGGGATCATAAAACAGGAGGGTCTTGTCAAGTACTTTCTGGAGAAAGTTTTAGTAATGCTAAACAATATATGGCACAGCCTGGACATCGTTCAGGTATACGTAAATATGGTTTTAAAGGTTAAACATGAAAAAACTATATACTTTATTACTACTAAACACACTTTTAGTTAAGTATGTTTTTGCGCAAGGATGTGTTGTAGCGCATGGTGCTGGTATGCCTGGCTGTACACTTGAAAACAGTAATCAATACTTATACGAATCCTCTATTTCGTATCGCTGGTTTGAATCTAATAGAGATTATGTTGGTACAAATTATAACCCTCAACGTAACGTTATTGGAGATCAAATAATTAATCACTCTCACTTTGCTGATATTGGTTTAGTATATAATGGTATTACAAATACAAGTATCGAATTCACCATACCGTATGTGTATCATACCCGCTCTCAAGCAGTAAAAAACTCAAACGGAGTCGTTATTAACCGTTATACAAACACCTCATCTGGTATTGCTGATATAATTATTGCAGTTAAACGTTCATTGCTTACATCTAACACTAAAGGTAATATTCAATTAGGTTTTGGAGTTTCTTTACCTACTGGTAAAGATAATACACAAGGTACTTTTGAATCGTATAATAGTACAACTAAAACTATTGTATACAGCACCCACGCTAACGATCAATCTGTTCAAACAGGTAGCGGGGGTTATGGTATAATAGTAAGCTTCTACGGGTATCGTAAATTAGGTTTTTTTACTGGCTATGTAGATGGTACATACACATTAACCCCTCAAAGTATCAATGGTGTACAAACTGCTCGTTCTAATATATATGAGCAAGTAATGTCAATACCAGACTCGTATCAAAGTAGAGTAGGAATTGAATATACTACTCGTAATTTTACATTTAGTTTAGGAGAACGTATCGAAGGGGTGCCGGTGTATGATTTAATTGGTTATAGTAGTGGTTTTAGACGCCCTGGGTATTCATTAGATTTAGATCCAGGCATTAGATATAATAATAAACACTGGTCTACAAGTCTATATATACCAATTACACAAAGAGCTAATCGTCTACAAAGTCGTGCTGATAAATTAACTACTGCTACGACAGGTAAATACACTCAAGGAGATGCTTTTTTTGCACCATATGAAGTTATTGGAAGTGTGAGCTACAAGTTTTAAGGGGTAGTGGCGGAAACAATTAGTCGCGAGGGAGTGAAATCTCTTGTACCAGCGGATGCGCGCAATCTTAAGGACATGCAGGTGAAATACCTGCCTACCCCACCTTTTTATTTTTACGCAATTCTTTCATTTTGCGTTGCTCTTCAAGTATCTTGTTAAGTCTTTGTACTTGATCTTCATGAGGCTTTTTTTCTTTTGGCTTGCCAAATATTATTTCACTAGACTTCATATATTGTTATTTAGTTAGTGGAACTTTGTTTACTTCATTATAAGGTATTATTGTTAAAGTTAAAGCGTATCCGGGTGTTTATGGAATCTATAGGGTGTTTGAGGTGTTACCGGGTACGCTTTATAAATCCCTATATAAAGTACTAAATATATATAGATGGATAATTTCAATACAACTTTAAAGCTTATTACAGAGAATCTTAATGAATCTAAAACTGTAAGAGTAGACAAAAATCTCAATAAGATTGTAAAACATTTCTTAAAGTTTGTGCATAGTAAACTTGAGTATGACAATATGCCTGAAATTGTTCTTGATAAAGATAGAAAGAAAGTAAACAAAATAAGAGCAATGGGTTACTACATGCCACAAGAACATAAAATTTGGATTTATGTTGGTAATAGAAATACTGCAGATATTTTACGTACATTAGCTCACGAACTAGTACATGCTAAACAGAAAGAAACCAAAGGTGAAGAAGGTTTAGATGGTACTACAGGCTCAATGGATGAAAATGAAGCTAATGCTGTTGCTGGTATTATAATGAGACAATACGGTAAATTGGCTCCGGAAATTTATAACTAATGAAACTATTTAACGAAACATTAAATCAGCTTTACGAAATACATTGCTGGAAAGGTTACCGTAAAGTAGGAACAAAACTTAAAAACGGTAAAAGGGTAAACGATTGCAGACCCATCAAGAAAGAAGGTATAGATGATGCAAGACACCCTGGCAGGCTAAAACGTTTAGTTACAAAACGATTCGGTAAGGGTAAAATTACTTGTTCCAAAGCTCGTACAATGGCAAGTTCTAAAAATACCTTAACCAAAAAGCAAGCTAATAGGTTTCTGAATTACCACGGTTGCAGATAAAAATATTACTGTAAATAGTAATATATGCTACAAAGCCCGTTAGATGATTTTATTAGAATATATCCTAATATACTTAGTAAAGAGGTGTGTACTGATATTATCAACTTTTTTGATTCAGTAGCTGATAAAGAAGAATACTCAAAACACGTTGTTTCTGGTAGTGCACAGTTTAGTAATATATCTTTGAGAAAAGACAAAAGTATTTTTTTAAATCAAGATATTTTTCAAAAAAAAGAATTATGTGTTTTTATATTTGAAAAAATAGGAGAATGCTTAAAAGAATATACAAAAGAATTCGTTACTTTACAAAAAGAACAACTTAGTGGTAGGTATATGATAAAGGTGCAACGTTCTCAACCTGGAGATGGTTTTAATGTTTGGCATCACGAAAATGGCACTTCTCCAGACCCTGATACAGTTAGAAGAGAATTAGCTTGGATGTTATATTTAAATGACATGCCTGAAGGAGAAGCTGAAACTGAATTTTTATATCAACGTAAAAGAATTAACCCTGTTGGTGGATCCCTAGTACTATGGCCAGCTGGCTTTACACACACCCATAGAGGCAACACAGTTTTTACCAAAACAAAATATATCCTCACTGGTTGGGTATATAAAGAACAAATAAGATAATAATATGTATAACGAAAGTTTTATTAGAACTTATTCAAATGCTGCAAGTAAAGAACTTTGTAAAAAGTCAATTGACACTTTTGAAAAAATTATTGAAAAATCAGAACTATATAAAGATTTTGTAGTTAATAAGCGAGCTTCTAATAGAAATGATATATCTATAAATCTATTAAACCCAGCTTTCAATGAAAATATTCTACGTCAGGAATTATTAGAAATAATTAACAATTGTTTTTTACAATATCAAACTGATCCTGGACTTACGAACTATAGCGGGTTTGTTTATGAAAACGTACATTGTAAAATACAACGCACATTACCTTCTGGTGGGTTTCATGCATTTCATTGCGAAACCAAAGTGTCTAATGAACAGTCAGCATCTTATAGAGAATTAGCTTGGATGCTTTATTTAAATGATATGCCAAACGGTGAAGCTGAAACCGAATTTTATTATCAACGTACAAGATTAAAGCCAGTAGAAGGTACAGTAGTTATATGGCCAGCAGGCTTTACACATTTACATAGAGGTAATACAGTATTCACACAACCAAAATATATTGCAACTGGTTGGATATATTGTAAGCCAATTAATATGGCCTCTCCTTAATTAGCTTCCTCTTCTTTGCCTAAGTAATAGTATGCCCTGGAAAGTACGTGGAAAATGTGTTTATAAAAAGAATACCGGTAAAAAGGTAGGATGTACTAAAGGTTCAGTTAAAAAGTACCTTGCTGCGTTACATATTAATGCTCATGAAAGTAAAACATTCAATGAACATTGTAGTGCTATTATGAATGAAAATTTACCATTTATGGGGTATGCTCCTAATACACCTGATATGAATGGAGATCAAACAGGTGTTGGTGAAGGAGAATATGCAGATAATACAGGAGACGAAATATCTTTGTTTAGCGATGAAGCAGATAAAGATCAAATAATACAAGATACTATTTCTAATTTAGAAGAGTTAAAGACAAGCCATGACTGGAACACTCCAGTTAATGCTGATATACTTCAAGGTATGGTAGATGACTTAAAGAGTGTTGGTATTGAACCTACAGATATAGAAGCGTCTATTAAAGAACCAAACAAACAAAAACAGTATTTAATTACAGGTCCAAGTTCGTGGAAAGGCGGTAACGGAGCGTTAAATGATTTGAAGGCTATACTAGCTGGTCATGAACCGGAACCAATAGATGAAGAAGAAAGCTTACCTGCTTCTAGTTTACCGATGGGTAGTAGTTCAGCTGACACTGCAGCAAGTACAGGAGATAATATAAACGAAAGCTTTTACGAAATAGGTCAAGTTTGTTTTGATAACCCGTATAATGACGGACAAATGAAATATTTTCCAGGTACAGAAGGTCAACCTATTGAAGGTAAATCTTCAAAAGACGCTTTAAACAAATTTATACGTAGATTAGCTGTTACACATAAAATCCCTACTGACCCTAGAATTCTATATACAAATGCTTTAAAGCACGACGTACATATAACCAAAGTAGATGCAGCTTCTAAACCACAACCTACATATTGGTGGCAAGATAAGGATTGATATTACACAACAGTATTATAAAATAATATTGTGAATGTAGCTATTATAATGCCTTATTATAACGAGAAAGATCTTCTCGTTAAATCAGTTGACGGAATTAACAAACAAACTTATAGAGATTGGCATCTTTTTATTGTAGATGATGGTTCTAAAGAAGAAAATAAAGCAGAACATTTTGTAAAGCTAGACCCGAGTAAGTTTACTATAATTTATAAAGAAAATGACGGGGTTAGCTCTGCTCGTAATACAGCTATTGATCTTATTAAAAACGATCAAAACTATAGATATGTAGCTTATTGTGATAGTGATGATATTTGGGATGAAACATATCTTGAACGACAGATAGATGCTATATTTGGATTAGACATGGTATATTCCAGTGTAAGACATCGGTTTGTAAATGGTAATGTAGCTGTGCCTTATGGTATATCAGATCCACGAATATATCCCGGTTTACTTGAGTTACTTAAAGGTAACTTCATATTCATATCAGGCGTAGTACATAGACGGGATTGCTTAAGTGTAGGGTACTTTGATGAAGAGCTTAATAGTATAGAGGATTGGGATTTCTGGGCAAGAATAGCAGAAGCTGGCTATAGCATAACAAAGAACCCAAAAGCTTGTTTTAGTTATACTGTGAAGCAAGATGGTAATGGCTCAAAAAGTAATAAAGAAGTATACGACAAATTCTATCAAAAACATAGTAAGTATATGTAAATGCGTAATGTTTATAAAGTTCTAGCTGAAAAATATGAATCTCTTTATGAAGTAAGAGAAATACGTCAAATACCTTTTTCAGATGATGAACTAAGTCTTTTAACTAAGCAGTACAAGTTTAAACAAGAAAAAGATAAAGAACCGTTTTTAACAAGAATAGCAGCACCAGGACAAACAGAAGAAGCTGTTAAATATAGTGACGGTACAGTAGTGCATATGATTACTGATGGAAGGGGTACTATTAAGAAAGAATATAAAGATTATCAAGAATTTGTACAGGGGCTACCTCAACTTTATACTCCTAACTATACATTAGCACAAAAACAAACCCCGTACGGAGTAGATACACCATACGGGGTGACTTCAGGTGGTCAACAATAAGTTGAATTAACGATGCCAGTGATGGCGGTACATATCTTCACGGAATGCATATCCGTAACGATGTTGGTACCAGCCTAAGAATACTCTATATTCATAATAGGTTGTTACCCATTGTACACCGTTCCATTCTTGTACATAAACATATTGAGGGTGACCCCAACGATCTAATGGACCCCAAACATACTGTACTGTGACAGGAACTGGAGGGGGGGGTGGAGCCTGTACAACTACTACTGGAGCAGGAGCAGGGGAGGGTGGTGGGGGAGCTTGAACTACGATCCCTTTAGGTTGATCATTAGCATGATCAGCTGCGTTACCAATCATTCCACCAATTAAAGCGCCAGCAACAGCGCCCCCGACAACGTTGTGGTGATATTGATTGCCAATTACACCGCCAACAACAGCTCCGGCTGCAACACCTTCTGCTGTGTGTTCTTGAGCTCGAGCTGGAATAGCTAAAGCTAATGCAATTAAGGTTAATAAAAGTTTGTTTTTCATATTATACTATAATATTTATATTGTAAAATAAAAAAAGCTCCACGTAAGTAGAGCTTTTTTAATACTATTTATTTTGTAGTAGGAGGAGCATCCTGATGCGCTTTACCGGCTTTCTCTTTATGTTTCTTATGTTTAGCAACCTTTGGCTTTGCATTACGTTTATTACAATTACATTGAACAGCTTTTTGCATAGCAGCTAAACGGTGTTGCATCATTGCCGGGGTTGGTCTAGCAGCGATTGGACGAGAAGTCAATCCTTGGTGATGACCTAACGCATAGGCTAATATAAGAGCAGCTGCTGCACCTGCTATTTTTAAGTACTTATTATAGTCCATATGTATTATTTTGTTGAGGGTTGTTGATTGTTAGCAGGTGGTTGTTGATCATCTGCTTTTTTCTTCTTCTTTTTCTTCTTCTTTTTTGGTGCATCAGGTTGAGCTGTGCCATCCGAAGGGGCTGCTGGGGCGGCCGTTACAGTTGTAGCAGGAGCTGGAGCTGGTTGAGCTGCTTGCGCAAACCCAACATTTACTACTTCGAGCGCTATAGCTGCTGCAAGTACTAATACTAGTTGTTTGTACTGCATACCTTAATACTTACTATTATTTTTTACAACGTCATTAAATATTCAGGTAAATATTAATATGATATTCATAAGAAGAGCAACAGATAAGAACAGAGCGTATACTGTTATAATGCTTAAAGGGGAAGAACCTAAATGGATACCTACAACAGACTATGAACACAACCGTATTTTAGAAATCTACAAACAAGACAAACGATATGAAGGTATTCTTAATGATTTTACAGATTTTGACTTGAAATAATTAAAATGTAATATAACATATTAATATTATGGCAACCGAAAAGAAACCAAGTAACCTGCACCCAGAATTTCTAAAGATGTACGGATCTCCAGTATATCGTAAGAAAGTTAAATTTGTTGTAGAATCTATTAAAAATGTTAGAGGTATTTCTAGTGGTAAGCTACCTGGTAAACCTAAACCTTTATCTAAAAACGCTACTGCTAAAGAAAAAGAAGCTTTTTCTAAGAAGAGTGTATTTATTGCTGATCGTACGACAGCACATTATTTTGCACAAACCATTGATGCTGGTGCAGATAGACGTAGTAGAGTTACTAAACCAGAGCAAAAATAAACTTGCACTTTAGTTAATAAGGTACCATACTGTATCTATGAACATTGATACTAACCTTATTGCTGTATCTAAATGCGGCAAATACGTTTACCCAATTGATAGTATTACCGGTGCAAAAACGTTTGCACCTATTGAATATTTTAAACAAACAGTTACCACCAAATACAGTGGTAACATAGAAAAGTTTGTTAAAGAATATATTACAAGAGAAACTAAAAAGTATTTAGCTGCAGGATACACCCCTGAACAGATTAAAGACCTTGCTTCGAAGTGTAAGAACAACAAGTTACCTAAGATTAATGTTAAACTTAAGAAGCATCCTAATATGCCTAAAAAAGAAAGGCGTAAGAGGTTAACAGCTCATGCAGAGTCTACTACAACTGTTATTAATGAAGCAGGAGTTGAAGAAAAGGTAAGAACATATCCATGGACTGGTAATCCGGATTACTTTAGAAGTGAGAAAGTGCATACTGATTTAGCTGAAGTAAGTAAAGAAGCCTGCCTTCGGCCTAATATCTATTTAGATGACGATTGTAATGGCTGTCCCCACTACGAAATATGCCAATGTCCATTAAAACAATAACCCCATCTCGTAAGAACATCTTTGTAGATTTAGATGAAACTTTAATTCATACTTTATTACCATTTGAACATATCGACGGTAAAGATTATAAACCAGAATACCCGGTAGTAAAAATTAAAGTAGGTAAAGATGTATACGAAACGTGTTTACGACCAGGAGCAAACACTCTTTTATTAAAACTAAGAGAAGCAGGTCACGTATACATGCTTACACGGGCTGCTAAAGACTATGCTAAAGCAATGAGTAAAGAGTTCGGGTTTGCTTTTACTGAAGACAGAATATTTGATAGGGAATATGTAAAGAATTGGAAGTATAAAAATGTAGATATTCCTAATGGAAAAAATTATCTTATTGATGATTTAAACACATATAATAACTATGAAAAGATAGCATTTATTAAGAAATTTGGACCAGCTGAATATATACAAGTAATGCCTTTCTACGCGGTTAAAGGTCATGAATTTACTCCAGATATTATAAACAGTATAATTGAAACTATTAACGGAGAATAAAGGATTTATTATTGGATTTACTTAATATAGTTGAATATAGTTAAACTTAAAGTAAATAATTGCAATGAAACCTAATACGGATTTAGTAAAAATTCTTACTGATAAAAAGTGTAAAGTAGCTTATAAAAACATTGAACAAGGAAAAGCATTCTACTTAATGGTAGATTACGGTGCACTTACTAAACCTAAGCCAGGATCAGGTCTAGAAGTTTGGGGCCGTACAGCGGAAATATTTGATAAAGTTAATGCTACGGTACATAGATTCTATCCAAAAGCAGAACTTACCTCTCAAAATGGTAACTATTCTGCAGTGTTTAGAATACAATATTATTAAAAAAATAGGGATACAATTAGTAAATAATTGTATATGGCTTGCACACAATACACACTTTACGCTAACGGTTCTGGGGTACTTTCTGCTTCATTTCGTATCTGTGGAGATAACACTCCAACTACTATCTATGTAACTGGTTTAACTGCAAACCAAGCATATCCAACTAAGTACTCAATTGTTAACGGTACTCTTAGTACAGCTTATGGTAGCGTAACTGCAACAGGTGTAACGTCCCAAGGATATGCATATGATTATGTTCTTGCGCCTTGGGCAGGTTATTCGCTTCAATCTTCAGTCAGTGCTTTATCTGCTCACGGAGTCTAAGTTGATTGGTATTTAATAGGGGATAAATAGTTTATATGTATTCTATACGTAAACCTGTTCCACCACCACAGACTTTAAAGTTACCTTTTTATAATAAACCTAAAACTCCGTTAGCAACTCCTGCACCGCAAATGCCTAGCGTGTTTGAAATGGTAACAAATTTAGCAGGTTCCGCTAAAGATATAGCTTCTAACGCTATACAAACAGGCAATGTAATAGCAGGTAAAGATAAAATAGAATATAGATTAGGTTTTTGTAATGGTTGTGAATTTTATCTGGACAGTAACGGGGATGGTAAAAAGGATAGGTGCTCTAAATGTGGTTGCTATATGGAAATCAAAACAAAATTTATAGCTACTAAATGCCCTGTAGGTAAATGGTAAGTATATAAATGGACGCACATTCACACAATTTATTAGAGTCTTATTATGATGATGGTGGTGGTAACTTTCATTATAATAGCTTACAATCTGGAGACAGCTTTTTTACAGTTTCATTTAACCGTACAGTAAGTTCTTCAGGTATTAATATAACTATAAACTCAATTACTAATGTAGGTGGTGGAGCAGTAACTGATACTGATACAGCGTTTTTAACTAACGAAGTTAATGGTTTTCAAAATGTACCTTTAAACGGTTATGAATGTCAAACTTTAGGCTGGACATACTTAGGTCATACAAGTACTAATGCAGATAATATTAATGCTGCTATAGCTGCTGCTACAGCTTCAGGTTATAGTTTCAGTTCATTATTTTATCACACAGGTTATTTTGTGCACGGATGTGCTGATACTAAACAGTTTTACGATCAAAATACGTAAACTATTTACTAGTAGCTCTATAAACTCCGTCCCAATCAACTGGTAAGTTAGCATTTTTAAGTTCGTTAATTCTTACTATCATATTTTCATAGTAATGTGCTAACTCAGGGTTATATGATATTAATGAAGTAGCTAATTGTATAGCATTGTCCCATCTTTGCATTCTATAATCAGATAAGAACCCGTCATGTATTCTACCTACATGAGGTTTTTCCATAGTAATAAAATTATTTTGTACTACAGTATAAATCTTTACACCTTCTTTTTTACCTTTAACAGCAATACAATCTAGTTCAAAGCACTTGTATTTGTCTTTTACGTATTCGTAAGTCCTAGGTCCAATTACAATTTTAACACCGTAAGGTTTTGATTGTCCTTCTAACCTCGAGGCCAGATTAACTCCATCGCCCAAGCAAGTGTAATCGAAACGCTGAGTACTGCCCATATTACCAACAACAACAGTATCTGTGTTGATTCCAAGACCCATTCCAAACGCTGGTACCCCTTCTTGAGCAATTTCTTTATTAAACTCATCTAAATTATTTAACATTATCATTGCTGTTTTCAATGCATTTAAAGCATGCTCTTTATCGTCTAATGGTGCATTCCAAAAAGCCATTTGAGCGTCTCCAATATACTTGTCTAATGTACCGTTATTATCTAATATAGCTTTAGTCATAGCAGTCATGTACCGGTTCATTATTTTTGTTAAACCTTGTACATCTTTACCGTAGTGTTCTGATATAGTAGTAAAACCTCTAACATCAGTAAACATAATAGACAACTCTCTACTATCCCCTCCTAACTTTAATAGATCTGGATTCTCTTGTAATTTCTCAACCATTGCAGGTGATAGGTAAGTACCAAATTGTTTCTTTATTTGCTGCTTTAACTTAAACTCCATTACAAATCTAAAGAACAAAGCACCTACCCAAGGTAATAATACCGCTAAAGTAGGCCAAGTATAATCCGTAAGATATCCGTAATTAACAAATAAACGAAATCCAATAAAATAAGGTACACATAAGAATAGTGTAACTAATACACCATTTAGGATATACCCCAAATAACAAGCAGCAACAATAAGAATAATAGCAAGTATAATACCGCCTGTAAGCTCATATAGATCGAATGTTGAGGGTCTTTGTAGTCTATTATTACTTATAAGCATTTCAAGTGTTTGCGCTGATACTTCATAACCTTGTGATATTCCTATAGGTGTAGCTACTGTATTATTAATACCTTCTGCAGTAGGTGCAATGAATACTACTTTACCTTTTAACTTAGACCAGTCTTTATCTACCATTGATACACTATCAAACGAGTACTTAAAGTTAATCCACACTCTACCATTGGCATCAGTATTAATAGGTGGTATGCCTTTTACTCTAACAGCCTGTATACCAGCTTCATTTACTTTAGCTTGAAAGGATTCCTCTCCACCAAACACTCTTAGTACCTCTACGGGTAATGCTGGATACGTTTCTTTGTTAACCTGCACTGCTAATGGTAAACGTCTTGTTACACCATCTACTTCTGGTGCAGTTAATAGCATACCAACACCTGCTGCACTTTGACCAAACTGTTTTAATGGTCCAATAGCTGCAGGATAACTATATAACCAATCGTTAATACCTGTACCTATTGTAGCTATACCACGCGGTACTGGTTGACCTTTACCCTTTTGTGAAGCA
>Ga0164296_1000636_pt1 | contig 40785 bp, 48 predicted proteins | sample GEODES057metaG_FD_113533 | JGI IMG/M metagenome (GOLD analysis project Ga0164296, IMG submission 113533) | Dystrophic lake water microbial communities from Trout Bog Lake, Wisconsin, USA - GEODES057 metaG | ecosystem: Environmental > Aquatic > Freshwater > Lake | place: USA: Trout Bog Lake...
CGCGATGAATTAGTTTGTTTTTGAGGCGTTCAATTTCATTCTCAAATTGCTTCGACTGAACTCGAACGTCTTTCACTTCCTGGTTTTGTTCCCATGCGAGATGCATTTTGGACTTTTTATGAATAGCTAGGGCATGCGCATTCTTATAGGTAAACTCGGGACGACAGGGACACTTGAAAGTGCTAGAAAGTTCCATTACACTACACACTCTGCTATTTCCTTAAGTACCGGCTCCTTGACCCACTGATATTCGATCGGGACTTTTGAGGGCCATATGTAGCCGTAGTCTTTGTAAATGCCAACATCGAAAGAATAGAACGAAGGATCCTTTCGATTCAAAGAAGCTTGGTGCGATTTTATGAGGGGCTCCCATCCCCACCATGGAGGAAACCGCGGAACTTTACAGTGCGGCAGTTTCTGCATGGTGTTTTTGTAACCTCGTGAGATCCACTCGTCAATCATCACGTTTGTGTACTGGGCGAGAGCGCAGGTGTACCCTTCCCACGCCTTGGCGGCTGGGTGATTCTTCCACCCATTGGTGATGCCCTTGAGAGCTCGCCATATCTGGTAGGCTTCTACGCGCTGCTTTCCTAGGCGGCGGTAATCTAGGGACCGCGCGCACTCTACTAAGTCGCTCGACGTAACAAAGGTGTTGACCATTAAACCACTACAATCTCCAAAAGTCCCTCGAGCTCCGGCTTGGAGCCTAGGATGCTAGCGAGCAGGCGCTGTGCGTATTCTAGATACCACGGCTGATACATCTTATCTGTGTGCTTATAGAGAGTCTTTTTTTAATTTGGCGTTCTCACGACTCAAATTTTTGACCTCGATGATCTTAGCAGACAGGTATATCGAAAGATCTAGAGCCTCCTCGAGAGCCTCAGTGAGCCAATCGTAGCCCGAGTTCTGAAGGAGACCGTGACCGTACGCTTTGCGACCCTTTTCCATGCGCTCAGAAATAAGAGACTTGATCTCTTCATTACAATCCATTAAGTATTAATCATATCTAATCTCTAAGCTGTCTTGTAAAGGTAGCACTTCTGACCTATAATATCGTGATCCAGGCACTTGTATACCGATACGGTCGCACTGCTCAACTCTGGGTGAACGGGGTGCGTGACCTTGTAATGCTGGATCCACTGGTTCACTTCCTTGAGATTGTCGAACGTTGCAAAGGGGGCGCGGTTGACCGTCACAATGTAGATGATGTAGGAGAGGAGGAAGCGAGCCATTTTGTCCGAGTTTGCAAAACTCATGCTCGCGGAGACTTGGCGTGTACAGAACACGAATTTTTAATTTTCTCGTTTAAATACTATATGGACATTCACACTGCGGCCATAAATGGAAATATAAACACGACCAGGCGCATCTTGAATTCTGGTATAAATGTCAATTCACGTGGTAATCTTGGTTTTACCGCGCTTCAGGCAGCTGCAGAACGCGGACACACTGCGCTTGTTCAGTTACTCTTGGATCGAGGTGCAAACATTAATGCACGTGATCAGAATGGATTTACCGCACTTATGGATGCGGCAGGAGAAGGACATTTAGCTACGGTTCGTCTTCTTTTGGAAAGAGGAGCGTACGTTAATGCACGTAGTCCGAGAGGTGGATGGACCGCACTTAAATGCGCTGCAGAGGCATCACATCCAGCCACTATTCGACTCCTTCTTGCGCATGGTGCAAAACCAGTATACAATATTAATAATAATAATATGAAAAAATTAATAGCAGTGAATACAATTTCTAAATACAGAGAAAATTCTCGAAAAAGACATCTAGCATCTGTACGCGCGCCGATTGGAAATCTTCTTCAGGTTGTCATGAACCCCAACCGCGTCAAACGTGTGGCAAACCAGCACAAAATGACTATGAAGAATTACTTGAAATCACTTAATTAACTCTTTCCGCCTCTTTACGGCGGAGCTTGGCGCGAATCATGTCACGGTAAATGGCGTCCCGTTCCTTTACCCATTCGTCATAGATAGCCATTTGGGACGCATTGGGAATCCTACACGGACTTCCCTCAACCGGACTCGAGTACTGCTCCTCAAAGCGAGCGATATCATCTTTAAGAACGGTGAGACGATCCATTTCTCATTAAACTCATCTAAACTTTAACCATATGCTACATATCCCTTGCTTGTAGTCACCCCCGCCGCCAGCCACCCAAAACTATCTTGCTCGATCGGGAAGACCCTGAATGGGCTATTCATCATCAGCTCCTGCTCGTTCACTCGGTTGCGGTCTCCATCCGTCAAGAGGAGATTGTTCGCGAGTTTTTCCGCCTCTTGCAAAAGAGGGTGTCGGTCCTCAATGTATCCCCAGTTGAGGATCCGCTCCGGCTCAATCTCATCACATGCAACGATAGCCTCAAGGCATTTGATGAGATCGGCTATAGACATTTTGTTCGAGTCTGAAAGACTCAGACTCTGGCGCGATCAAGACGTGAATTTTTAGGTATCTATTGAATCTTCGTTACGACTCTGGAAGTAGTGGCGCAGGTCGTCCCGGAGACGGTTATTCGAAGGGTGCAGAACCCACAGACCCTTCGTGTCCTTGTGTATGTCCCGCGTTGGGTCAAACTGGTTCTTGGTGAGAATCTCCCAACGACCGCGGTACTGGCGGTCGCGCTTCTTCCCGTGCCAGTAGTGAACCAGAGTGCCCTTTACGAAGCCCATGTGCATGTGAGCAGTCCGGAGCGCACGCGTCTCCCACTCCTTGAGAAGCTTGATGTAGTTGGGGTGAACATTCTTGGGAACTGAAAGATTCGCCTTGCCGATAATTGCGCACGCCATGTGGTGATCGCCCGCACCTGCAATTGCAAAGTCGAGCAGACCGCCAAACCCGTTCAGAGCCTCACGAGTTGCAGCCCACGCGTACCCGCTGTGCCAATACTCGGCAGCTCCGCTGTACTGCCCAAAGTAATAGGACTCATCCTCCTTGCCCCATTCTTGCTTGGACCCACGGAATGGCTTACCCTTGGTGTAGCACGAACCGAACGACTCCCACTTGTTTAGAAACTCGTGATCTGGTCCGAGATCAATCGCATGCTCAAAGAGCTGAACCACTGGAGCATGCTGAAGCTCATGGATTGTGTCCTCGACCCAATCTGGGTTTACAAAGTCCACGTCACCGTCAATCCAAGCTGCGTACTTCCAGTTGGCTGGGAGACGACTCAGAGCAATATTTACAAGATTCTCTTTCATCCAAACGACTGAATTCGTGCTCAGTTGGATGTGTAGAGGATTCGATACGTCAGTAACCTCATATGGGCGATTGCCCTGTACGCATTCCACGACTACATGATTCACCTTGTAGTTTTGCATGCGACCCATAAACTCCTTGAAAAGCTTGGTGCGCTGGCGATAACGTTCGGGATTGGTCAAAACAGAGATGACATAGAAGTTTTCGCGGTCCATTTACAATTAGTACAGTTTATTTTTTTAACTGCTCCCAGCGTTCCAGGGCTTTCTGGTACATCCTCCCACCAGGTGCGTAAACAATCTCCTTCCAGTTCCTCTGTAAAGCGATGATTGTGTCCTCGTCACGAACTACGTTCCCATCGGGCAACAAGTAACAGTCCTCTCCGATGGGATTCTTTCGAAATTTCTTTTTGTTTACCGGGTGGTCATGATATGTATAAAACTCAAGTATGCGCCCTTCGTTGTCGTAAATAAATGACATTGTATAGTAATGGATGAGTGTCCTATTTGTTTAGACCATCTTGAAGGAAATCTCACAACTACAGGATGTTGCAAAAAGACGATGCATCTAGAGTGTTTCGTATCATGTATGAAACGGAAACTTGATTGTCCAATGTGTCGCTCGAGACATGAGAGCCTTAGCATGGTTCAGGATATTGAGAGCCACATACTCGTCCCTGTATCCTTCGAAACAAGAAATGGTAAATTCTTCAGGGACTTTTTTGTCGCGGCAATATCTCTTTCTGTTCTTACAATTACAATTTTCTATAATTATTTTTAAGAATCTTCTTGACGTCCGGTAAAGTATTCATTAATATAAGGTTCCAAACGTTTTCCGCGTGTCGTTAGCTCTATGATCCCTTCATTGGTTGTTCCAATGTCAAGAAAAGGATCGTACCTGTTTTTTGTAAGAATTTCCCAACGTTCTTTGTACCGGCGATTCACAAACGACCCGTGCCATTGGTGTATGATAGTCCCGGTAATCCACCCGAGATGCATACCTTTCACGCGGTTCTGAAATTCTTCAAGCATGTCCAAGTAATGAGGGTGCATATTTCCCGGTCCACTAAGTTCTGCTTTTCCAATCATAGCCATGGCCATGTGTCTGTCTGCAGAACCGAGAATTGCCCAATCGATCAGAGCCCCGATCCGATTGTAAAATCGGCGATTACACGCCCATGCATATCCCGGATGCCAGTTATCGTAAATTTTGCTCGGGGCTCCCCCACCTGCAGCCATAAATCCGAAACTCTTGTCCACCTTGAGAGTCTCTCCGCATGGACCCAGATTCACGGCAGAATGCCACATTTGGACAAGGTCAGACTTTTGGAGCTCGTGAATGGTGTCCTCGACCCATCGCTTATTCAAGAACTGAATGTCGGCATCTATCCATGCCACATTTTCCCAACTCTTGGGCAATGATTCAATCCCCTTGTTGATCAGATTCTCTTTTACCCAAAGCTTGTCTTCAGAATTAAATTTCAAATGTTTCCATGTCTTTAATTTTGGTAATGATGCAGGTCCTAATAATTCTACGATTACAATTTTCAATTTATAATTTTTAGAAATTTCATTTACAAAATTAATGAACAACTCTCTCCGTCTCTTGAACGCACAAAAGTTGAAATAAGGGAGGATGACATATAGACCATTTGTCCTGAAACAGGTCATCTACATTTGGTCGCGAATAAAATCTCAAATTACATTAAATGATTGTCGCCTGTTCCAGCCCATTCAAACTCCCTCCCCGTCTGGCCCGTCAGCGCCGGATAGCAGAGGCGAAGCGCATGGACACTTTCCGCCAGTTTCACGAGGCTCTGAAGCGCACCGCCAAGGATGAGCAGGAGTTTATCAAGGAGCTCATCAAGAAGGATGATGATCTAGACGTCGATGATGACTAAAATAAAATCACAGACTATATGAGATGTGGAGTCCTCGCTTCGTGAGACCACTTGAAATAGGGATCGGACTAAAATTCGTCCCATCAAAAAACAGAGGAAAGTGGTTACGGGTCGCCCTTGACGGCTCGGGGCCTGTTGGAATTAAATTTGGACAGTTCATTTCCAATAGATCAGATATTTTCGGTAAAGAACTCTCGAGAGATCTCGCCCCTCTCAGAGACAAAGTCACGCCAGTCGATTTCTCCGCCCTTTCCGCCAAAATTCCACCTGGAATAACAGATGTAGACCCCGTCCCATTAGCATGCGCGAGCGTAGCACAGGTTCACAGAGCAAAGCTTAAAGATCGTTCAGTAGTAATAAAATTCAAAAGACCAGGTATTGAAGCGCAGATTAAGGAAGACCTCGCGCTCATTCGCAACTGCACACAGGCACTTGCCATGGTGGGAATTGATTTTTCCAATCCATGGTTTTCAGAATTTGAAAAGGGAATTCTTGCCGAAGTTGATTTTTGCACAGAAATTAAAAACATTGGAATGTTTCGTGAAATATATAGAGATAGAGATGACATCAAGGTTCCGAGACCTTATTCCAAGTTTTCAAACGATGACGTAATAGTCATGGATTACCTTCCATCAGAGACTATAGCTGCTCCGTTTTCAGCGGAGCGTCTCATTGACATGTTTCTGGATCAGCTCTTGTATGAAGGAGTGATACACGGTGATCTTCACACAGGAAATGTCGGGCAGTCGGATGGCGCGCTCGTACTTTATGATTTTGGAAATGTAATTCGCATTAGTCCAGAATACAAAATTGCTATAAGAGATTTTGTATATGGCGTACAGACATCCAATGTGGAAACTGTCATGGAAAATATGACGCGCATGGGAATGATAATTCGTGATTCTAAAATTGCAAAAATTTTTATAAAACAATACCTAACCTATCTCCAAACGCTGGACCTAAAATCTTTTAGTATAAATTCTCCAGAATTAAAAGAGAAAATTACAAAGGTTCCTGTCGAGCTCGATGCGACAACTCTCACCATTCTTCGCTCGTACACACTCCTTGAAGGTTTGGCCAAGGATATTGATCCTAATTTTTCTTATGAAAGAATTCTTACAAAGAGTATAGAGACTCTATTTCTGGACCTTGAGTACATTGCGTACAGGATTACTAAGGATTCCGGAATGTAAATCTTGGAGTCTTGAAATTTGAGGGCACCACAGATTGCGATCATGCTGTCCCTCATTGAAGTGAATCGGGTACCAGTTTTCCATATCACGAACAGCTCCTAAATTCTTGAGAGAGTCATCGACAAAGTAATAGTCGGTACATGTGTCGAATTCTTTGTAAAACCCTGGCTCGGGTTTCAGGTAAGATTTTGCAGGATTTGAACCAGGGCATCGGATACGAACTTGGTCGCTAATTGCACGGGCAACTGGAGCGACCCATTCATAGGGTGCGTTCGAAAAGAGTGTTACGGGCCATCCATAGAATATGAGATTGCTAATGTGCTCGGCGTCCGCTTGAAATTCGGGAGTTTCGAGCGTATCAGCCAAGTGGCTCAAAAGACTTTTGTCGTAGACTTTTTCGTTAAAATCGGAACAGTCTATGCCGAATCCAGTTGATAGACCGCGTGCGGTATGTCCATATGCAAGGTACAAACTCCTGTTTACTGAAACGGGGTCTGCGCAGTTTGGGAGCTTGGAGTGAACGTAACGAGTGGCATTATGTTTGACATGAGCCAGCAGAAGCCGGTCACGTATGATGACGCCATCAACATCCAGGAGTAGGCAAGGCATGACAATAGTACAAACTTTTTCTCTAACTAAAGAAATACAAGGCTAAAATGGTACAATGGCATTCAATGCTTCCCCGGATTCACAGCTTCCTGTCCCCTCCGGCGCTGGTTTCGACCTATTTAGCAACGCTGAATACGTCATCCAACCTGGCTGCCGCGCAGTTGTATCAACAGGAGTTACAGTCAACTTCCCACCAGGAACTTATGGACATCTTGCGAGTCGCACTGGACTCGCCGTGAAACATGGTCTCACGGTTCTGGCGGATACCATCGATCCGGGGTACACAGACGAAATCAAGGTCGTCTTGCACAATACTGACCAGAAGCGGGCGTTTGTTATTCGCCCAGGGTATCGTATTGCGCAGGTTATTTTCCAGCCTTACGTCACGGCTTAAAACTAAAAAACGTTAGATAAATAATGGCTGGAGTTTGCTTCCAAGCAATCGCTTGGGACGGCACAGATAATGATGATGGTATGTACACCGTTCGAATTTTCGGACGTACCGAGGATGGCCGCTCTGTTGCCCTCGGAACGACTTTTGAACCTTTTTTTTACATCAAACCTCCAAAAGGTTGGGACGACTTTGCCTTTGTTCAAACAAAGTGTTATTCTGTCGAGCGCAAGAGATCTGTAGACCTCTGGGGGTTTCGGAATGGCGAACTTGAAAACTTTTTGCTCGTCAGGTTTCGATCACACAAAGGTCTTCGAAACTTTGCGTGGTGCATAGAAAACAAAAAGTGGCCAGAGATGGCTGGGTGCACTGTTCACGAGTCAAACATTGACCCCATCCTTCGATTCATGCACGTGACTGGCATCGCTTCGACCGGGTGGCTCGAGACTGGGACATGCGAAAAGGTCATAGACACGACATGCGACCTGAACTTGTGGCAACCCAAGTGGAATGCGCTGAGACCCGTCGCGCGTGACGACATTGCTCCGTTCAAAATAATGTCTTTCGATATCGAATGTTATTCTTCGACTGGCGCGTTTCCAGACCCTAAGAATCCGTCCGATGTTGTTTTCCAGATTGGAATGACGACCAAGAATTTCGGAAGTCCAGATGTCGAGCGCACGTGCTTGTGTCTCAAAGAAACGGAAGGGTTCCCGAGTTTTAGTACCGAGCGGGAACTTCTCCAAGAGTTTCAACGGCATCTGATCAAGACGGACCCTGACATTATCACTGGTTGGAATATTTTCGGGTTTGATCTCGAGTTTCTTTTGACTCGCGCGACTCTTCGATGCGGTCTCGAACCTGTGTGGGGGCGCGTCAAGGACTCGGTGGCTGAACTTGTGACGAAGAACCTGAGTTCGAGCGCGCTCGGGAACAATGAACTCAAGATGGTTCCCATGAGAGGTCGTTACGTCTTTGACCTTTTTCAAGATGTAAAACGCGAACATAAACTCGAGTCGTATTCTTTGAACAATGTTTCCAAGAAGTTTTTGAAAGGTTCTGAGAAGATTGACATGCCAGTCAAGGAGATTTTCAAGAGGTTTGCAGATTCAGACCCCAAGAAACTGGCAGAGGTTGCAGAGTACTGTATTCAAGACACGGTCCTTCCTCACAAAATTATGGAAAAGTTGTGTCAAATTCAGAACCAGATTGAGATGGCGAAAGCATGTTGGGTCCCTCTGAGCTTTCTGAGCGAGCGTGGTCAACAAATCAAAGTCTTCAGTCAAATGGCTTACAAGGCTCGGAAACTCAATTTCATCATCCCAACGTTTCGCAAGGGACCTTTGGGTGATGATGACGGGTACGAAGGTGCGACAGTTCTTGAGGCTCAGACAGGTGCGTACTACGGACCAATCACTGCGCTCGATTTCGCAAGCTTGTACCCGAGTATCATGTGTGCGCACAATTTGTGTTATTCGACTCTGGTTATGAATCCCAAGTACGACAACTTGCCCGGAGTGACTTATGAACAGTTTGGGACACACCGTTTTGCACAGAACGTTCCTTCCCTCCTTCCAGTTATTCTCACGGATCTCAAAGCATTTCGCGAAAAGGCAAAGAAGCTCATGGATGCGTCGGAGGGAACACCCATGGAGGCGATCTATAACGGTCAGCAACTTGCGTACAAGATTAGTATGAATTCCATGTATGGGTTCACGGGTGCAAGCAAAGGAATGCTCCCACTTGTCGCTATAGCGTCGACCGTTACTATGCGAGGCAGACAGATGATTGAGGAGACGAAGAATTATGTCGAATCAAACTTTCCAGGAGCCAAGGTGAGGTATGGCGATTCTGTAATGCCAGAGACTCCTGTTCTTGTAAAAATTAATGGAAAGGTTAAAACTGTTAAAATTGAAAATTTGTCAAACGTGTGGGAATCTTATCCTGGGTTTCTAAAAGACGGTACAGACAAGGAGTCTTCAGAAGTTTTAGGAGTCGAAGCATGGACTCACCTAGGATGGAAACCTGTGAAACGCGTTATTCGGCACAAGTGTCAAAAGAAGATTTATCGCGTTCTTACCCACACGGGTGTTGTGGATGTTACCGAAGATCATTCTCTTTTGGGTCCTACAATTGAACTTTTGAAACCAAAAGATGTAATGGTGGGTCAGAAACTTTTTCACTCTTTTCCAAAAATTGAAGATTTTACAAATACAAACAACTTGGATCATCTGTTTGTTATTGGAATGTTTGTAGGCGATGGCTCGTGTGGAACGTATCACTGTCCTTCGGGTCGCAAGTCGACATGGTGTATAAACAACCAAGACCTGGATCTTCTCAACAAGTGTAAACGCATTCTTGAATGTGTGTATCCTGATTTGGGATTTGTAATAATGGATACGATGAAGAGTTCAGGAGTTTATAAACTTAGCCCACGTGGCAGTGTAGTGAAATTTGTCACTGAGTGGCGAGAAATGTGCTATGACGGACAGTCAAAGAAAATACCAGAGTTTGTTTTTGCAAACTTTGAAACAAAAAAAACTTTTCTAGAAGGACTCTGGGCTTCGGATGGTTGTCGACGAGACAATGAAGTTGGTGGGTGTAGAAGAATTGATACAAAAAACCAGGTAACAGCCCAGTGGTACTATCTGCTTTTAAATTCTATGAATTTCAACGTTTCACTCAATACACGATGTGATAAGCCAAACGTCTTTCGTCTCACGTGGACCGAGTCTTCGTTCCGAAAGGACCCGACAGCGATCAAGAAAATTTTAGTACTTCACGAATCTTGGGACGGATATGTCTACGACCTGGAGACTGTAGCAGGAACCTTCCAAGCGGGTGTAGGACAGATGATAGTCAAAAACACAGATTCCGTAATGGTCGAGTTTGATGTCCAAGGTCGGAAAGGTCAATCTGCGATTGATTACAGTTGGGAGCTAGGTGAGCAAGCTGCTGAGCAGTGCACAAAGCTTTTCAAGGCACCAAATGAGCTTGAGCTCGAAAAGGTCTACTGCCCATATTTCCTGTACTCGAAGAAGCGTTACGCGGCAAAGATGTATGAAAAAGCAAAGGATGGATCTGTAAAATTCATGAAAATTGACGTCAAGGGTCTTCAGGTTGTTCGTCGGGACAGCTGTCCGTTTGTTCGCGAGACGCTCAAGAAGCTCTTGGACATGATTCTCGAATCGAGCGATCCGAGACCGGTCATAGACGCGGCCCGTGAAGCTGCGAGGAACTTGATGGAGGGACGCGTAGCTCCTGAAAAGCTTCTGATGAGCAAGCAGCTCGCTTCAAACTACAAGGTTGCTATGCCTCACGTGAACGTGCGGGACAAGATGAGAGCCCGTGCTCCAGGTTCTGAGCCTCAGCAAGGGGATCGTGTATCTTTTGTAATTGTCAAGGGACCGGGAAAGATGTGCGAAAAGGCGGAGGATCCTGCATGGGTCCGTGAACGCAAAGTCCCTCTCGATTACACGTACTATTTCACAAACCAACTGAAGAAGCCGGTTCAGGACCTTCTTGAGCCGATTGTACCACCCGACACTATTTTTGATAAGAAATTCATGGTCAAAACGACGAGTTCTACAGAAATTGACGCTCGGAAGGCGTTTCTGGCGCGGTTTGCAAAGGGTCTAGCGACCTCTGCGACCGCTCCATGAGCTGCTCGTCTGACTTCCGCTCCAACCTCCACTTCCCTGACTTCCGCTCCAACCGCCTCCCTGGTCGCCTCCCCATCCGCCTCCTCGATCACCCCCCCATCCGCCTCCCTGGTCACCCCCCCATCCTCCCCCTCGGTCGCCACCCCATCCGCCCCCTCGATCACCTCCCCACCCGCCTCTTCGCCGACCTTGCTGTCCGCCTCCTGACATTATATACACAAATATCACGCATAAAATGCATGCGATAAATATATAAATTTTAATCTTATCCATTTCAATTACCCAACATAAAGTTTTCTATTATTCAAGGCCATACTGAAGAGCTTGGTAAAGTACCTGTATAAGGTGCACCGGGTGTGGCATCTATAATAGTGCAGGACGATGTATTATCAGTAGTATTGAAAAACTCATATAATCCATACATTGGCTGGTCTTGTGTAGATAATAACACATTACAACCAGGTCCGTTCATAGCAGGTGTAGAAGAATATATTTTTCCAATATTATTATTGTATGAACTTATATTTGTATAATTTGAACAACATGGAGAAATCGGTTTTGGAGGAATATTACCATTTACCCACCTCCAACTTGATGGTGATATTGTATATGAAATTGGTGGACCGCCAGTTACCGATGTAATATTACAATTACGATCCACGTTTACAGTACCTTGCTGTGGAGGGGTTTTAGTATCCGATGCTGTTGTAAATACTATGTCACAATTACCCTGACTATTTGGGTCAGATTTAAATATTTCATATATTGGATCACCTACCCATTTAGCTGCTATAGATGCATAATCTCCACAACGCATAGTTAGATTGCCACATGATGTTGAATTAAACACTCGTGTAACCATTATGGTGTCAGAATTTGAAGTCGTTCCCGAAGTCGTTCCCGAAGTCGTTCCGCCCGAAGTCGTTCCTGAACTATTACACAAACCTATTGAACACGTCCATCCTAGGTAATACACCCCTATAATACATATAATTGCAATAATCACTAGTATGATAAGCATAATAGTGACCAACATAAAGTTTTTGATCGCATGAATCATATGGAGCAGAGTCTCGCTGAAATTTTTCAAAAGTTTAATGGGAAATTTCTAAAGTTTGAGCAAAAGGTGATGGATCACATCGATAACGAGGTGGCGATCCGTATGAGCCTTCGTACGAATTCAATCGCTCAGAAGCTTTCAAGTACGTATGGTATTCCTGTAGAGTCTTTGATTCAGGACATTACAGAAGTAAAAGATCATTTTTGCAAAGGTATCAAAGGTGACAAGACGCGTTGTCTCAAGACTCCAAAAGACAACGGGTACTGTGGCTTTCACCAAAAGCAAGTTCCCAAACCTATCCCGCCGAGACATGAGAGGGTTCCGTGTCCTTGGGAAGAGACTTAAAAGATTGATTCTCAATTCTATTAATGAGTAAATCAACAATTCTTCTTTCGAGTCTTACAAAGTTTTTTGCAATTCCTGAAAATAACGAAAAGCTAAAAGATATTCTCAATCACCGCAACGGCGTCTCTCTTCGCCAAATTGAGTGGTTTGTAACAAATTATGCAAAGAATAAGCACGTGACCTACATGGGCCCGAACGGCAAGATGTTTACGGTCCACGTCGCTTACAAGTCGAGCCTTGACGGGTACTCGAAGAAGCTCTTTGACCCCTTCTGCCGCACGGAGCGTATCGAGTTTGAGGGGCTTACCACAACTGTTGCTCAGCTCAATTTCCTCAAGTGGGTCATACAGAACGGTATAGTCAACTACATGCTTAAGACGAGAAAGGGAGACCCGCAAACCCTCCCTGAAATTGAAGAAAGTTGTAGCCATAGTAAAATACATACAGATTGTATCCCTGTACAACCTGTGCAAGGTACGTTGGGTTAAATACGAGGGTCAGTGTTGTCGTCTGCGAGTTGAGTTTTGCGAAATTAAGATACCCACCCTGGTTGTACTCCTTTGGTGTAAGCCCAAAGGAGTACGAGTAGATATTCTTTGAAGGTATCGATAAAGAGTGGTCCATGGGCTGTTTGAATCCAAAGTACAACCCTCCAGGAAGAACACTCGTCACGTCAATATTATTCAATGTAATCTTTGCGGACGTGATCACATCTACAAAATTTGTGTTCCCGGAAGGAAAGCTCAGAGGCACTGCCGTATGGATGTATTGTGTCGTGTATCCATAGTTGTACCTGGAGTCGTAATAATTTTGATTATTTACATTTTCATAATTTTTATTGCGAAAGAACCACATGAGAGTTTGAACCGGGAACGCAGCTGTTAGACTGATTATAGGCTGGTTACTATTAAATGTAAGTATTCCATCCTTTTTTATGTCATTCACAATGTACCTGAGTGGAGTGTTTCTGTAGTACAAACGCTCATTGTTTTCAAGAAGTATCTCTTCTGTTATGATTACAGGGTTTGATATATCTACGGGGGTTGGTGAATCCGTCCACCACGTGTAAGGCTGGAACGTGAACCGGACGTAGATGAGCTGTTTTGTCATTGCACACGCCGGAAAGTACGGGCGTCTGAGCCGTTCACGCCCCGTATTATTTACAGAATGTCTTCTGCAAAAAAAGAATTCAAGCGGAATTATGAGTTCAGAATTGACACCCTTCATGGTCTGATTCATAGTGTACTGTTCATCTGCATCGAGCAGCATTTGATCGCGGATAATGTACCAATCGTCATAGAGGGTCTCTACGATTGTTTCATTTACTATAAAATCAATTTGCTTAATCAAAGATCTGCCAATGTTTGGCGCAAGGTTCACACCGGTTGGAAGGTTCACACGGAGATACATGTTTGACAAGAGGTCCCCGAGTTGATTCGGATACAGAATGACCGTAACCACCTGTCCCTGATAGGTGGGATTGGGTCCAGGAAATGTCGTGATTCGGTGAAACATGATTGAATTTGTATGTTGTCTGAATGAAGGATTCCATTGAGACGCGACTGGGCTATCGGACATGAGGAATTGATCTTGCGGACCTTTGGCAAATAGGGCGAGGGTTGCTGCCGAACTGAACCCCTGGTCCTTGACTTCATTGAAATCGCGAGGCTCGGCAGGAAATTCGTAGTCGGTACCCAAGTCTCTAAATTTTGTATAAAGACCGGTCATAATATTAGGGTTAATTCGTATAGAACCTTGAGTGGGTTCAGTCGTTGTAAATGTTCCTATAGTTGTGAGATGTACGCTTAGGGCAGGAGTGGTTGCTATAGCAGTCAGGTAGACTGGAGTGGCGTTGTTGGGTGCAGGAATTTGAGATTGTCCATTGAATGCATTCACTTTCAAAGGGTTTCCATATTTGTCAGTTCCCCCATATAATTTCAGACCAAATTCTGTTACAACATATGTATCCGTAAGTGGCAAAAGGTTCGAAACGATCCATCCATCTCTGAAATTTTTAGGAACTGGTCCTGTAAAAATAAATTTTGGAAAGTGTTCTTGAACTATGTAGTACCCTGTTATTGGATACTTTTTGGGAGTGTTCACTACTGGTACTGCTCCGGGTGGATAAAGAACGACAGAATTTGCGTACCTGACTTCGTTTATTACCTGACTAGTATCTGATTGAACAGTAAATGACCAGTTATAAGGTTCTGAAATGAGGGATGAAACCGCAACATTTCCAGATACGTTACTTGAACCGGTCGTTACAATTTGACCTATGAGACCAGTGACATTGAGTACTCTCCAGCCAGCATCAACCTTCTGAGTCCATGTAGTTGTTGCGTAGAATGTAACTTCCTGAGGAGCAGTAACTTTGAAGAATCCTGAAACATTAATTTGTGTTTTAATAGCAGCCACGTTCGAGAGTGTAGGAACGACTGTTGCAGTTACAGGTGCTGGTGGGTGTGGAGTTATAACACTCGCTGTATCTTTGAATCCTATCAAATCTAGAAAATCTATTACACTTTTTTGTGTGAAGTGCGCCACCCGGATCACTTCCATCTACAATTCGTCGAGATTTTTCTCCCACATCTGAACCACACTCGTTCCTTTGAGAACCTCTCGCTCCGCCTTGCGCGTTTCACACAACTTCTGAAGCTTCGCAACCTCCTCACTCGTGTACTGATACGTCTTAATGTCCAGGAGCTTGGGCCAAATTGCCTCAGAATAAACCTCTTCGCGAAGTTGCTTGTGAATGTCATCAAGCGAACGGTTGAATACCTGTATGCGCTTGGAAACTGCCACGTCACGAATAAATCGAGCCTTTTCTGAGAGCCATTGAATCTCTGAATCAATTTCCTTGAGCTGCGCAGCCTTTCTGTGACGGTACACCTGGAGCCGGACTTCCACATAGTCGACCAAGATTTCCTCGGGACTTGCGTACTTTTTGACTGCGCCGTTTGGACCAATCAGGTACATGTTGCTCGTGTGAACAGTCTTTGTCAGCCCAAGAGCGCGCACAGGATCCTCCAAGTCGGCCCAGATGCGAAAGTCTGGGGTTGTTTCGGTCGAGTGGTTCTCAAACTTTTGAATAGTTCCCTTTTCGACCAAATCATCGAGATGCTCTTTGAAATCCTGGATCCACTTGCCCGGGGGAAGTTCTGTTATGCGAACCTGTCCACCCTCGCGTTCATAGAGTCCCTCGAGGACCCATGTGTGCTCCTTTGTACGAGTCACCTTACCCTTGAATCCTCTAAAATATGGGACCATGGGAGCCATTTCGACATTCTTGAGTGCGCAACGAATATTGTGCTTGATTACTTCTGGATCAAATGGAGGGACGTAGCAGCTGAATCCTGTGCCTATTCCCTCTGCACCATTCACAAGAATCATAGGCAAGATTGGAGCATAGTACTCTGGCTCAACCTTTTGACCGTCGTCAAACATGTACTTGAGAACCGGGTTGTCTGCAGGGTCGAAAATCTTGCGCGTCTCTGGACTTAGGCGCGTGAATATGTACCTAGAACTGGCCGCATCCTTTCCACCTGCAAGGCGGGTGCCGAACTGTCCACTCGGGACCAGAAGGTTCAGATTATTTGAACCCACAAAATTTTGGGCCAAGTTTACGATGGTGCCTTGGAGAGACGCCTCTCCGTGGTGATAGGCGGTTTGCTCAGCGACATATCCCGCAAGTTGCGCAACCTTCATGTCACTTGTGAGATTCTTCTTGAGGCACGCGTAAATCACCTTGCGCTGACTCGGCTTGAGTCCATCCACAACGTGAGGAATCGAACGTTTGATGTCCTCTGCACTAAAATTTGCAAGATCTTTGTGAATAAAATCAGTGACAGAAAGGTCCTTCACATGACCGTACCGGATACCCTTTGGAGGGTTTGACATGTGCGCCGTCAGCCACGTCTTGCGGTCATCAGACTGGGACTTTGAAAACGCCAAGAGCATAGAGTTATCCATACTTTGATCAGCTCCGAATGCGACCGTGAGTCGATCGACCTGCTTGAAATACTCCTTGGCTTCAGCGCTTGTGGAAGTTCCGAGACCCTTGTAGTACTTCACGGCAGTTTGCAGAGCAGACTGGCTGGCCACAGCCTGCCTGTACTCCTCCTCTGTAAAGTACCACTCCTTCCCAGCCTTGATCACAGGGGTCACCATGGATACGACAAACCCAAGCTCGATCAGTTTTGGCCAATACACGTGAAACATGTTCAGAACGAGACCCTTGATATGAGACCCGTCCAGATCCGCGTCAGTCATGATCATGAGTCGACCGTACCGAAGCTCCCGAACTGACGAGTACACCTTTCCGTGCTGCAGACCCAGAATCTTTTTGATATTTGAAAACTCTTCATTCTCAGTAACTTGTGCAAGGGTCGCGTCACGCACGTTCCTGGGCTTTCCGCGAAGTGGAAAGACACCATACGCGTTTCTCCCAACCACACTCAGACCCGCAATGGCGAGCGCCTTTGCAGAGTCCCCTTCCGTAACGATAAGTGTGCAGTCGTGAGATTTGTGTGTGCCTGCCCAGTTGGCGTCATCAAGTTTTGGAATTCCAGAGATGTGCGCCTTCTTCGAACCGTCCGTCTTCTTGAGTTCTTTTGCATCCTTTGCGGTACCGAGAGCCACCAAGTCATCTAGAACGCCCGTTGCAAGAATGTCCTTGATAAACTTTGGCTTCATCTCTATGGCTTCAGTAATTCGTGAAGTGCATTCAGCCTTGGTCTGGCTACTGAATGTGGGATTGACTATGACTGCTCGAACAAACACAAAAAGTGTTCCGCGGGCCTGAAATGTTCTAACTGGAATATTCTTGGAGTTGAATATTCCGTCAAGCACGTGTTTCACAACCTTTTCCACGTGCGTCCCCCCCTTGGTGGTGCAGATACCGTTGACCCACGAACACTGCTGAAATCCATTCTTGGAATGACCCACAACAATGTCAAAAGATGACCCATCTGTTCTCTCACCTGTGTGCATCTTTGCAAGAGGGACATCCCCTAGATGCATACGAGCATACTCCTCAAGAGAAGGGACTGTGAGTTTGGTTCCGTTGAATTCAACTGTCGCCTTTGAACACCACATGGCTGCGTCCCATGTCCTCTTTTCCACAATCTTGAGCCAGTCTGTCGTTGGTCCAAATCTGGAATTGTCTGGGCGGAAACTGATGCGAACACTCGGACCTTCAGTTGATGCTGAAATTGACGGAGGCTCGCAGATACTCATGTTATCGCGCCACGTTTGCTCATAGATTTGCTTTCCGTCACAAATTCGAACCTTGAACAGGTTGGAAAAGACATTTGCGAGCTTGGCTCCGTATCCGTTGCGTCCACCCGTCACGCGCTGCTCCTCGTCATTGTAATTTGAACTCGTCAAGAGATGTCCGAAGATGAGCTCGGGAATCCAGAGAAACTGGCCATCTGTTCCGCGTTCGGTATCGTGTTTCTTGATTGGAATACTTACTCCGTAGTTTGTCACAGACGTGTCTTCGCCAAGTTCTACCGTAATTTTTCGAACTTTTTTTGGATGCAAGGAATGCTGGTCGATTGCGTTTACCAAGATCTCGTCAAATATTTTCACCAATGCAGGTGAAATAGATACACGAGAATATGTAAAACCATCTGGGGCTCGAATCCATTGCTCGGTGGACTCGGGTGCCAGGGACCCAACGTAGGTATCTGGGCGTTTAAGGACATGTTCAACATGTGTGAGTCGAGTGTAACTCATTCGTTTCTTAATCAGCGCTTGTAAGCTTTAGATGGATGCTGAAGTGACATTACCTCCGTAAACCCATCCAGTACAATCTGTAGGAACTGCTGCAACACCGGAATAATATTTGTTTAAAAGATCCATATTAGGAATATAGTCAAGTACGTTGTTTCCTTTGTATGCCCAAGCGCCGCCACAAGTATTTGCTGCACAAGTAAACCTGCCCGAATTACCTGCAACGACTGGTCCAGTCGATTGATACCCACTTGAGGTCGATGTCGTGGTGCAACCTACAAAAGTTCCTGGCTTTACGTCTACATTTCCACCAAATGTCAAACCTGCACAGTCAATAATTGTTGGACTAGTTGGAGTTCCAGTTGATAGAAACGTTGGGTCATATGAATATGCTGCACTCATATTATTAAATGCTTTCATTGTTTTATTTCCAAAGTACCCATACACTGTACATCCTCTATTTGTACAATTCGTCACCGATCCACCTGTAGGATCATTCGCATTGCATGAAAATGCCTGACCTATGTAAAACCCATCTGCTGCCGTTCCCGATGGGGAAGTCGTGGTCGATGTCGGACTTGATGTCGGACTCGATGTCGGACTTGATGTCGGGCCTGGAGTCGGGCTTGGGGTTGTAGAAGCTGACGATGATGAGGAAGAAGTTGACATTATATAATACCCTGCGGCACATAGGCAGATTACGACAACTATAACGGCTATTATAATTACCGGACTTGGCATTAATATAAGTTTTATTTTTTTTTGTGTAAATACCAAGCCACTCCCGCGGCAACAATTGTCCATCCAACAAGGTGATCCATAGTGTTCATGTCTTTAATTTGATCTGGATCAAGTTTGTTGAATTCCTCCTTGTATCCCGGAGGTTTGAATGGAAGCCAAATGTAACGCCCAAATGGCACGAGCGTTGGCTTCAGCTTATCATGGCAGTCATATGAGTAATCATACCATGCCAGCGCTATATAAGGAAACCACAGTAAGAATGCAAGGACCCATTTATTCTTGTGGGGAAGTGTCCAATAACCTCCCGCAAGAATCAATGTAAAAATTATACATTTCCAGTTGAATGCAAAAGGGTGTCCTGAAAACAAACCTCCAGCCATTATGTTCTTTTAAATTTAAGTAATAAAATTAATAGAATTATAAATACAAGTCCAATAACAATTGCCATGTAAGGTGGCGACTTGGGGTTTTCCTCGTTTTGAATTTCCATGAGTTTTTTATTGACCCATTCATCAATAGCCTCATCAACTGTAAAATCAGGTTTCCCAAGACGTGCGTTGACTATGTTATGAACGAGAACTGACCATTCAAATAGCTCAGCTGCACTTGTCGTATCTGGTACTGGATACTCTACCAAGACCTGAGCAAAGTGAGCCCGACATCCTGGACATGGAAGTACGTACTGATAAAGCTCTATAAACTGCCTGACCTTGTCTGGGTGATCTGCTACGAAGCATGCGAGGTGAAGAGCGCCCCAAAAACTTGGACCAAATATTCTTGGATCAAGTCCCATCTGACATTATTTGAGAGAATATTTCCAGATAAATCCTGCTGAAGTTTTTATACGCCCTTTGAGTGCAAAACATATCCCAGAACGTTGACAACCCAATTCACTTGAAGCATCTGCTATAGAGCCAAAAGATTTTATAAAGTTTTCTTTTAGATCAAATTGATCTATAGAAACTGCCTTTTTAGAGTCTTTTCCTTTTGGCATTTTATGACCTTTTTGAGATTCGCTCATCTTTTTACGTGTTTCTTCAGATTTAGGAACACCTTTCATTGTTTCACTTCTTTTCTTTCTGGATTCTTCAGAAATTTCACGACCTTTGAGAGCATTCGATAATTTTTTTCTTGTTTCACTTGAAAGAGGTTTCCCAAAATTGTGATTATTAGAACCGGACATTTGTTCTTTAAAATTAGCTTTACGCTCTTCTGTCCATGGTACTCCTGTATGTCCAAGACCCCCTGGAGCGGCGTTATAAGCTGGATTGAGAGTTGTAATATAATAAGGTTCTCTTTCGTTCATCCAGTCTTTAGCTTCTTTCTTTGTTTCAAACTCTCTGGTTTCTATATCTTCTATGATAAATAGTTCAATTCCATATTTTCTCATAGCTCGGTAAAGAGGTCCGTCGACTTTTTCTCGTTTAGCTTCACATTTATGATTTGTGAATCTTTGTGAAAGAGTCTGGTATGTCTGGCCAATATAAAAGTTTTTATTTTCTATATTTTCAATTTTATAAATTCTTCCGGTATATATCATATAATAAGAGAGAATACTTGTTTTTAAGTGGACGAGAAATTACAAACCTCCTCTTAACCTAAGAACCAAATGGATCGTCGCCTCCTTGGATATACTGTAGTCTGCAAGAGTCCTGTCATCTTCTAGCTGCTTCCCTGCAAAAATAAGACGCTGTTGGTCGGGAGGAATGCCTTCGCGGTCTTGAATTTTAGACTTCACATTTGCTATAGTATCAGAACTTTCCACTTCGCATGTAATAGTCTTTCCTGTAAGTGTCTTTACAAATATCTGCATTTACTATTAAACAAGGGTTTAATTTCTCTAACACACAGATCCATCTTCTAAAACACGGAACCAAACCCTATTCTTGGTTTGCACGTTTGTGCTGCCGTACACAATCAACCCCTTGCAGTACTTGTACCCCGTGTATCCATTCTTCTGCATAAACTCAAAAAACTTGGGAGCAGTTGTTTCGAGCTGCTCGTCCCCCTTTTTCAAATTTGCCGCCACTTTTCCTTCTAAAATTGTTACGTATTTTTTTTCATGATCTGCTATTACAATATCTGGCAATTTTCGAATTCCCTTGAGTTTAATAGATTCTCCGTTTGGAAGTTTTAGATGCTCAAGTTCTGAACCTGCGTGGTTAGCGAAAACAACTTGAGACTCGTTGAGCATATGAAAAAGAATAGTCGCAACTTTTTCACTATTTGATCCCCGTGTATAATATGGTTTCGAGCTCTTCTTTCCAATTGAGCTCTGTTCGAACCCTTCGAGGCGACAGTCCCAATCTCCGTTGGAGTACCAAAACTTTGACTCGCTAATAGTATTCACATCATGATTGATTACCGTGAATCGAGCTCGAGGATTCATTTCAAAAACTGTTCCACACATGGCAGTCACCCGGCCAACCTGAGGATCGCTCGATATGGTTTTGTTGTCCTTTTTTGAAAGGCGTGAGCTAATTGTGTAATGGTCTGGAGCAATCTCATGAATCCTGACTGCAACCGTGTTTTTCTTTGCAGGTATCGAATTTGTTGCGTTTTTGAATTCTTCAAATGAAGAAAACGGTTCAAAGTTCTTAAGAATATCTTGTTTCCCTGGCACGATAACTTCAGATACACCAATAGTCCTGCACATTCGCATAGACATTTTGAATGAATTGCTTCCAAGTTTTGGATTTTGAGTATAAAATAGGACAAATGGGACGCCCGGATACTCTCTACGCGCCGCCAGATACTTGGTAATGCGTTGATAATAAGGGTTTCCATCTTCGTCACCTTTTGTTGACTCCAAAAGAAGTACAGGAACTCCGTCATTAAAAACTATATAATCTACACACGAACCTCCTCCCGTAAATAATTCGAGTTCGACTGGTCCATTTGTGAATTCGAATCGACCAGTCCACTTTTCATTCTCAAAAACTGCACGAGGTTTGTATACTGGTTCTTTTACCCCGAGACAGTCTAGAATGTACTCAAGTTCAGGAACTTGTGGATATTCCTCCGTGAGTACAGTGTACATACTATTCAAGAGTTTTGTTTCTCTAAGCAGCCTTCTTGGCGGCACGTCTCGCCCTGTTTGCGTTATTCTTGGTTTTTATGTAGTTTTTCATTCGAGCTATTTCTTCCTTTGTAAGGGTCGGTCTTTTAGCCTTGAGAAAATCTGCACGAGCCTTGGCTGTTTTTAGCGCGTTGATATTCTTTAAAAAGTTAGGGCTTGGGCTTTTTGCTTTTACAGGGCTTTGGTATCTTGATATAAAATTGCGAACCGTGTTCCGGTTGTTCTTGTTGAGTTGGGCCCAGTAGTTTGCAAATTTTTGTTCAACATTCTTTCGCCGAGTAGTTTTCGGGCTATTTCTGGTTGGGGAAGGACTTGGTGTCTTTGCAAGCCACACACCCGTATCACGGTAGTAAGCAAGTATCTTGCGTTCACTTTCCGTAAGTTTCTTGTAGATCCGTGAATAAATAGCCGTCTTTTCATATTGATATTTAGCTTCGGACATTTGTCTCTTGGCGTTATTGAAATTTACAGGTGAGGCAGGCCGCAGCTTTTCAGTAAGTTGTGCGAAAAATTTTGTTTTAGCATCTTCATTCACTCTGTATCCTGCATTTTTCAAGTTTTTTATTGTATTCAGTGCCGTTTTGTGATTTTTAGCATTCTTTAGCAGAGAATTAAAGAAATTTTTATTGAGAACAGGGGCATTCTTTTCACGGGCTCTGGCGCGTTTAATGGCTGCAATCTCTGCCGGAGTCAGGTACGCCCAGTTTCCTCTCGCAAGACGTTCCTCAAAGTTGTTCACTCGTGTGTAAATTCCCGATGGCGTCTTGGTCTTTTTGTACTTGAGCTTGCACGAGATTCGAATATCCTTTGTGTATGCCCGATTGTTAAATATCGCGTAGTTGTACACAAGGTAGTTGATCTGTCCACCCGCGAAAAAGTCGTAAAATCGAGCAACCTCGTCATCAAGGACCCTTTTGAGATCTACTTTGTCCCACCAGTTACACGGGAATGGCTTGCGTTGGTTCGAATCGAACAGGTAGCCTTTTCCATCGCACATGAAACCGGTCAATGCGTGATACTTGTGAGCTGTCCTGTTTGGTGCTTTCGTATTTCCTATCGTAATTGAACAACACATGAGATCATATGATCCTGGTCTAAACTTTGGGATTGACGCCATGATACCTAGCTTCTTTCTGCAAATCACGAAATGAGGACGTTCTTTAGTGCCATTGTCCAAATGTCCTTGGTTATTTGCTTCGAGATAATCCGTTATACCTAGATGCTTTAGAATCTTAGGAAGCTCCTCTGCTGGCTGGCCACCTTGACCACCAATGTGAGCCCTGGCCAAAGCTCCGGCAAGACTGACCCCTCCCAGGATCTGTGCAGACTTCCCAGCCTTGATTGACATGGAACGCGGTCCCGACCGGAAGCACAGGTACTGATCCAGAAACTTGTAAAAGTAAATTCTCTTTGTTTTGATAATGTTAGCCTTGAGTGGACACGGAGCATCTATCCCGTCATCAAAGTAAGCCTTTTCAGCCGCATCGAGTCCGTTGTAAAACTTTTCCATGTGAGCAAACAGAATCTTTTGACCCGCATCCGAAAGTAGAAACCCGTTTATTATGCTAAAGAACCAGCATGTTCCCCTGGTCTGAAGGGCACCCTCTCCACATGACATACTACATGTACCGCACAAAAAATTCGAGTCGTGTAAGAGTCAGATTCTTGAATGCTCATGTTCACCAACCAAAACAAAAATGCTGAAGGAGATACCTTCCTGGCTGCGCACCCCGCCTCCGTCTTACACCCGACCTGCTCCCCCGAGAGTCTCGGCGGGTCCTGTATGGGACACTATGGTCGCCCAAGTCAAGGCAGACGGTCACCCAGAGCCGGAGCGGTTGGCTGACTCGATGCTTCGGCTCAGAGAAAACGCACTGGCTATTAAGAATGCTCGTTCTCATATACTGGTGACGGAGTATCAGGCCGAGTCCAAGGCTCGTAAAGAGCTCAAGGTTTCCAAGCCTTCTGGGTCCAAGTGCAAGGCGACCACACTTGCAAATAAGCCCTGTCCATACAAGGCTACATTTTGCGGGTATTGCTCCAAGCATCAGCCAAGTGAATTCACCCTAGGCAAATAATGTGTGTATAGTGTAATGGATTTAGTATGGGCGGCTATAGCCGTCAATTTTCTCATAATCCTCATAGTCCCTCGTATCTTAAAGAAACCTACAGGAATACAGATCATAGATGATACTATCTTGTATCTAAACTCTCAGCAGAGTTTTCTTCTCGCATCGTCGATTATAGTGGGTCTTACTGTGTACTTGGCTCAAAAGTGGATTGAAAGTCCAAGTGCAAAGCCCTCAAGCCCAGAAAAATATTAAGCAATGATAAATGCCAGCCGATTATTCATCAACTAACGGAGATCGCTCATGGCAGAAGATGGGTTCTCCCTCGTTTTACAATCCCCCAAGCGGGCCCCCTAGCCCAGATATGATGTCTAGCGTTTCTACGATGAACAAGGTATATTCTACTGGATCCAACCCAAGCATGATGATGGACAGCTCAAGCATGATGATGCAAACTTCAGGAAACGTGTTCGATGCGCGTCAACCATCTGCTGTCAGCATGGGTCAGCACCCCCTCCCAGGCCCAGCAAACCTTGGCGTTTTTGGCTCGACTAGTTACGCTGTAGATGATATAGTAGGGTATGATAATGAGTATTCCCTCACTTTTTCTCCGCTAGTATAAATGGCAACAACCAACGGTGCGATTAATCAAACAAATAATGCGCTTCGCAAGTTGAACACTGCAGCAAACGCTCAGGCGAATGCAAATGCAGGAATCAATGTAAGTCGGAATAATTCGACTGCGAATAAGAGCTACAACGCGGCAGCAGCAGGCTTCCGCGGTGTCGCCCGAAAGATGAACAACCTCAACCTCAAGAATGTTGCTGCGAGTTTTAATGCCGCGGCAAACGCGGCAGAGGCTGCAGGCGCGGCAAAGTCTGCCAAGTCTGCAAAGAATGGTCTTAATAAGCTCAAGAATGCAATGCTCACAAACATGAACAAGATACGAAACAACCAGCTCCCATCAAACGGTGCAGGTGTTATTTAATTCTTCCGGAACTTTTCCCACGAGTTCACGAGTCCATGAGTGATCCCACTCAGTCACTTTCTTTTCGTAACAGTCCCTCATACATCTCTGAAGTTGATTTCCATCAGGAAATCCCCAATTCAGGTCATGTGTGAATAGAAAATCATCAAACCCGATAGGACCTTTGGCGCATTGCACAACCCATGGCGTTTTGACATACTCATTCAGACCCCCATAGTCTGCAATTATCACGGGTTTATTGTGAAGTGCAGCCTCTACGGCACCCATACCGACCCCCTCGGAATGTGAACAGTTTATGTAGCAATGACATCTCTCATGAATTTTCTCAATTTCATAATCGGAAATTAATCCATTAATTACTTCGACGCCAGGAATCTTCCATGGGACCTCACGATTACATGTCGCCTTGATCACGAGACGGGCGTTTGGAAAATTACATCGAATGAATGCGTCAAGAATTCCTTTTATGTTTTTTCGTGGATCAATTACATTACCAATTGTATAGAATATATATTCTTGCACGCGTTCAATTGATTTAGGAATGGGAATGGGAGACCAGTGATGTAAAACTTTCCATGAAATTTTAGGAAATTGAATTTCCAAAATTTTTTTTGCAAAATTAGATGGAACATGAATCGTCTTGTATCTTTCTAAAATTCCATAACATGGATTCACTGGCTCAGTTTCACATACAGTCATGTAAATCATGGAATCACACATCTTGGCATATTGATCAATGATTTTCAATTGAGATTCAATGGGTAAAATAAATGCAAATCCTTTTGAATATTTTTTCATCTTAGGTGCATGACCAATTTCCACAAATTCAGATTTGGGAATTAGTTTTGAATAATTAAGAGTGACTTGCCCGATACCCGCAAGAAGGGTCGGACCTATGAAGAGCCACATGAGTCATCAGACCTTTAATTTTTTAACTGAATGTGCGAGATATGCAACCCTGAATTCAAGAGGATTTTCAATCAAAAGTGTAAAAATAAATTCTTTCACTTTTCGATCAACTGGAATCCAGAAACTTGTCCATGATGCGATCCAGGGAAGCCATCCCATTTGCTTTTGTCATACAAAAAAGTTGTTCTCTATTAGACATGAGTATTGTGAACGTGGCTCTCATGACCGTTTCAGAAATTTGGGGAAATGCAAACTTCAAATTGTTCACAACGAATGGTAACCATCATCACCTGTACGCTGGTATCCTAGGTTACGTGGGTGTGCTCATATTCCTGATAAAGTGTCTACAGACTGGCAGTCTCCTGTGGGTCTCTGCAATGTGGGAAGGTATGATTGTGGTTCTGGGATCTTTGGTTGCGGTATTTGTCCTTGGCGAAAACTTTGACAGTCCGATACAGTGGGTAGGTGTAGGACTGGGCATTGTTTCCATGCTCATGGTCCATCTGGGCGGTCATTCGAGATGAGATTGAGTCGTCGAAGAAGTTCAATGGGTCCTGGAAGCGGAACCTCTGGACCCCGGTGAAGAAGTTTCGTCTTTCCGTCAATGTGTATTCCTTGGCACACGTAATTGTTCACAATCTCGGGTGTCTCAGCGTCGCGCTCAGGATCCTTTCCGTGTGCATACGTTCTGAGCTTGTTCCAAACGTGTTTTCCATTTCCAAAGCTGCTCAAGTGCCACCCTCCATATTGAAGGATTGGAAACTTGAATCTGTTGTATCTCAAATAATTCGGACCCCACACTTTGAAACATTCAACATCTGTAATCACAGTTCCCACCCATGGCTCTTCTGTAAACACGTAGTCACAAGAGTACTCAAACATCCACATATGAACAGCTATAGTCTTGTGTGGAAGTCTCTCGAACGGAATCAGAGACAAGTCTGGAATCTCATCAAGATCGCTCACCATAATTAGGGACGTGTCAGGAACTCCATCAATTCCACGAAAGATACAGTTTCGCTGATATTGTTCACGAGACCATGGACTCTCATCCTTTGGGGATTCACTGGCAGTTACTATGACGTGCTCAATCTTGTCGTTCCATTTCGCAAATCGCTCCTTGTTTTTTTCAAAGAACAGTTCCTTCTTTGTTCCCACGTGATTCAGTTCAGACTCGACAAGAATAAATCTGTCTACAAATTCGTCCAGTACAGTCAATCTGAGCTCAAGCACGTCTAGTTCATTATAGAACATGAATGCATCTATGAGCATTTATAAGTAAAATAACTCTTACCTTTAGCTTCTAAAGATTCAAGGACTTTCCTGTAATTTTCGTGGTGTCCTCCCGGCGTCAAGTGATGAAGAGCATCCTTTTCGAACCCGTAATCAAGTTGCTGAATTTGACCAATGTGGCACATGGGTGTGAATACCGTCCGAAGAGTCACTCCCTGCTTGGTCAAAAGGTTGCTCAAGATGACATCGTCTGCTCGGGAAGCTTCCTCTTTCAATTCCTTGAATTCTTCTATTAAATTTTGGATCCATTCCGCCTTGACTATGACTGCCCCGTAGCCTTCAAGAACATCTACACGAGCGCCATGTTGTCTAGGATAATTCTTCAAAAAATAATTTTGAAAATTGAATCCTGAAAGACCCCAAGCACTTTGCTGATCCGTCTTCCACCATTTCAAGAGGTTCGTGACGAGCGTCTCGCTGTACATGGTATCATCATCAAGGTACACTATGAGATCATCGGGCCGAAGGAACAGAGCCGGCCCTATGACTTTCGTAGCAGGTCCATAGTCTTCACACGAATTTACCGTCACTGAAGAATCAAAATTAGGAATGAGCCCGTTCCAATCTGGAAACCTACTGTACTTGGTTGGAATATTTACCCAAATCTCATTGTGCAATTGTTTCTTGAGTGTTTCCACGAGTCCTGTGAGCTTGTCGAGGCGGCTCGGGATGCTCGTGAGACTTATGACGACCTTCATATAAAGGTAAATGGCGTATACTTTTTATATGCTTATTACAGCTCCAAACTTTATGCGTGAATGTGATGTGGTCATAGATCCCTCCTTTGGACCATTCAATATTTCCCAAAATCTTTCAAACAAAATTGTATTTTTAAACACTGACTACTTTGAAAAGGTCATCCCGTACCTGACCAAGGCTTCAAATGTCACGCTCATTGTTCATCACTCTGACCGTTTCTTTGACCGTATAATGTTCGAGTCAATCCGTGCAAATGTCAAGCATGTCTTTGCACGAAACTGCGACTTTCTGCATCCTATGATTACTCAGATACCTATAGGGTTTGTAGATTCTCCGCCAATTCCCGGACCTTATATGACCAAGACTCGAGTCGACGATTCTATTCTCAAAAAGTTTAGAAATCTCGAAATTGAAAAGGACACTTATGTTTACACAAACGTCAGTATTCATGGGGAAGAGGAAAAGTTCTTCCCAGTCAATGCACTTCGAGAGGCGTGCACAAAGGTCTATCCCAATTCTGAAAAGGTTTCTTTCGAAAGATATATGATAATGCTGCGCCGCGCCAAGTACGTTCCGTGTCCTATGGGTTTCGGCATAGACACTCACCGTTTTTACGAGGCTGCCTATATGAAGGCGCGCCCGGTCGTCATCACGAGCTGTCTCGACGCCATGTACCGCATGTTTGGAGCCGTCATCCTCCAATCATGGTCAGACCCTCTTCCGGAATGGACCGAGCCAGATGTTCGTGAAGAGTTATTTCACACAAATTTCTGGTTAAAAGAATAAGTCCAATTATTATTAATGAAGGCTATTGTAACGACTACTATATTCCCCCCTTCTGACGCGATTCGTAAATTTGCAGAAAAGGAGGGGTGGACTCTTTTCGTAGCTGGAGACAAGAAAACTCCTCACGAAGAGTATTTGAAAATGGGTATAAACTATCTTACACCCGAGTACCAAGAAAAGACGTACTCGGAATTGAGTGAACTTATAGGTTGGAATTGTATTCAACGTCGTAATATTGCATATGTAGAGGCGTACAAACAGGGTGCGACGGTTATTGCATCTATAGACGACGACAATATACCTTTAGCAAACTGGGGTAAAAATATAGTTCTTGATATGCCAGTGAGCGCGCTTAAATACACTCCACTGAAACACCCAGTGTTTGACCCTATTAGTGCAACATCATACAAGCACTTGTGGCACCGGGGATATCCGTTTGCCCTTGTCAATGGGAAAAATAACAGGTCATGTGAAAAGAGTTGCATTACGGCCGATGTTCAAGCAGACTTCTGGAACGGAGATCCGGATGTGGACGCCATTTGCCGTCTTGAACATGCGCCATTGTGTGACTTTACGAATGATTCTTTTCCATTTTTTTCAGATAGTATAAGTCCTTTCAATAGTCAAAATACATTCTTTACACGAAAATCTATTCGCGATTTTTACGTCTTTCCATTTGTTGGACGCATGGATGACATCTGGGGTTCTTACTATTGTCAGTCACAAGGTCACAAGGTTGTTTACTCTCACCCTACAGTATTCCAGGAGCGTAACGAACATGATCTCATCCAAGATTTCAAGAATGAGGTTACAGGGTATGAGAATGCTCACAAAATTGTAAAAGAACCTCACAATTTGAAAAATTACATTCCAGAGAGATCATGGAACTCGTTTCTAGCGTATCAGAAACTCTTTTGATGCAAACCCCCAGTCGTCTGTATTTGTAGAAATATCTGGAAGTACTATTTTATTTAAAAACTCACTTGAGTTATTACGTTCATGATCAATGTGATAGACGGGTGGGAAGTTTGTAGCGTGAACAGTTCCCCCGTTTACAACTACTTTGTACTGTACATAACCGTCCCCGAATAATCGTTTAAACGCATCTTCTTCAAACCCCTTAATATTGTACCATGTTTCCTTGTGAGCAATCTGAAAGTCTCCGCATGCCTCAATTACAGCTGCAGCGTGAAGTTTATTCAGTGGAATATCCCCAACCTGTTTAATTAGTTCTGAATTCATAAATGCCACAGGAATAATTAATCTTTTACCCAATGAATTAAGTCCGAATATTTTAGGGAGTTCGTCTCGGATCTGGCAATATTCACCGTTCATTTTTTGGAGCGTATCGATTGTTATATCATGTTTTGCAATTGTAATCATGTCTCCTTGTTTCATACCCTTTGCCGCATCTTCTACATAGATGCGCCTCGGCGGTATTATGTCAATATTTGTAGACACAATCACATCACCAGTTGCACGACGAATACCAATATTTCTTCCGAGAGCTTCACAGCATTTCTGTGCTGTTTCGTATCGTTCACCCAAAAGTTCCTTTGCAGTTTCAGGTGAAATCACAATTACCTTAAGACGTTCAGGATTCGTGGTTATTTTAAGATTATCAGTCAGCGGCCGACCTCCAGGGCTGTTCCAGTCTACATAAACGACTTCGTCAAACGTATCAAGCATAGTGTTTAGGCAATACGTGGCACGTTCGTTGAGATGTCCGCCATAGTTGTCGTTTCTACTGACTATAACTGCTGATAAAAACATTTAAATACAAACCATTTTAAACTTTATGTAACTCGAATTAAATTCTTATTAAAATATTATGTTCGAAGATCACTATACGGATTGGAGAGAATCTCGAATAAGAGGAATTAGAAAATATGTAAAATCAGAATTTCTAACGGGTGCAACACTTCTTGAAGTTGGATGTGCAATTGCTCACACGGGGAGAATTATGAAAGACCAATTCGGGTGCATAGTCGACGTATGTGACGGTCGTCCAGAACACGTGGAAATAATTAAAGAACGCCACCCAGACTTGAATCCATTTATACTTGATTGTGAAAAACAGGTGGTGCCTAAAACGTATGATGTTATACTTCATTGGGGTTTGTTGTATCATATAAACCCAAATGCAGTCATTGACCACATGCGCGACGTGTGTACCAAATGCGACATTCTTTTACTCGAAACCGAAGTCAAGGATTCAAATAATCCAGAAATAGATTCGAGAGAAGAAAATGGGGGTGATCAGGCGCTCCACTATATCGGGAGTAGACCAACTGCTTCATACGTTGAACAAATTCTCAATGATAATAATTTTAAATTTAAGATTATTTTGGATCCTGAAATTAATAGCGGTGGTCACGTCTATGATTGGGTTTCAAACAATAGCGGTGAAATTAAAAATGGTCTGAGAAGATATTGGATCTGTTGGAAGAACGAGTGTCCTTTAAAAGAATAATTTACATTAATTAAAAATGAAAATTGCAATTGTAATCACAGGCCTCACATCGCGTCCCGGTTTATTTACTGGTCACCAAGAATGTATACAAGCATATGAAAAATATCTCTTTGAAGGTCTCGAAGATTATGATGTATACATTGTTGGTGACACTGATTGTCAATTTAAAAACATGAAAGGGTTTAGGAATGTGGCAAATGACAAAGTGGAAATTAAGAATTATTTTGTACACGCGCCATGGACTCGATATGTATACGAACAAAGATTTAACATAAATAATTCAAATCTCTATTATAAACTTTCCATTGCGAGAAACATGATTATAGATTCTGGAGTGAATTATGACTGTATCATAAAAATAAGATCTGACACAATTTTGCTACAACCTCACCAGGAAATTGTAAAAAAAGTATGTGAAGATCCAAACGTCCAAATGATAAGTACGTATGATTTTATTCACATTGGAAAGCCTGGAATAATGCTCAATTATATGAATATATACAACTCAAAGACGAATTTTTATTTTGACCCGAGTAAAGTGTTTGATAATACGAGTATATTCCCTTGGCGTCATTTTGTAAACTGGATGATTGATCCGGGTATTTCCAAAAATTCAGCTGAGCTTGTTATTTCAATGAATATTATCGAGTACATTGCTGAACACGGAGGTGTCGTTTACATGTCCGGACTCGATCTCCGACGTGCGGACATACCCGAATGGAAACTCGAATCGTCAAGCATGGTTACTTGAATTTACAAAGAGATAATTTGAATGCAGACGTTCAATCTTTTTGTATCCCAGACTTTTAAGATATGAAGGTATATCACTCTTTTCCAAGTCGTGTATTTCAACTATAAGAGCTGGTTTATGCGCTTTTATAGTTCTCAAAGCTCCTTGAATGACTTCCATTTCATTTCCTTCCACATCAATTTTCATGAGACTTGGAACACCGTCATAGACATCATCCAATCTTTGGAGCGTGATATTAACATATGAGTTTGAATCATGATCGTCTGTTGGTTTTATTGAGCACCCCCCATAGTTGTATAGCCCGTTCCTATTTTTTGGCAAATATATCTTGACCTCTTCCTTTCGATCTGATAACCCATACTTGTGAACGGTTACGTTATGGAGTATGTCATTATTTCTTAGATTATTTTCTATTACTTGGTGAAAAAGAGGTTCAAACGTGTGAACAGGACCATAATCTGAAAACATGAGTGCGTTACATCCTATGTTTCCACCAATGTCTATAATATCAGTTCCTTTTTTGTATGTAAATTTAATGTCATCTCGCATCCACGTTTCCCATTCCCATCCATTCTCTAGGTAAGGTCCTATGTACTCGTCATTTTCCAAGTATTCAATGGTATGTCTTCCGTTTTTGCATTTTTTTGTACGAAGGTCCATTAAACTTACCGGAACATTAATCTTTAAACGAAACACGAAGATATCTCTCCAAGTTTCCGTCACGTGAGAGTGAATACATTTGAGATGAGGGATCCTGTGTCCATATAGTTGACCAGTCATCCCCCTTCCGACCGATCCATGAATAACACAAAACTTTTTTTGGGATTAATTTTGAATCAAAAAATTTGGAAATTATAAAATCATCTGAGAGATACAATGATGGATCAGAATCTTCCGTGAAAGGTTCTGGAACAGGAAATCCCTCAAGTGACCATCTGGGAAAAAGTACCCCAAATGCACACTCGAGAATCTCTGTCCGCACCCCATGACCCTGCGCCAAAAGGAACCCTAACCGTCCTAACTGTTTTATAGCTGTTTCTGGGTAAGCAATTCCAGAATATCCTACGGCACATTTGAATTCTGAATGACCCTTCACAAGACCCTCGATGAGTCTAGGTCCATAGACCATGTCATCATCAACTACCACGATGAGAGTCGATGGTAATTTCTCAATTTTTAAAATGGGAATTATTTTTGTAAGAGACCCATAGTCTTTGCATCGCACAACGGTCGCTCCAGTCTCTTGGATTTTTTTCACAAGACCATCTACGGGTGCACATTTGAAGCGTGGATACCATTCGGGAAGGTTTACATAAATGGCATCAGGTTTCAATGTTCCATTCTTTAATGAATTTATGGATTCAATTAATGAAAATTCTCGGCTAGGAATTGTGGTCAGTGAGACAACGACTCTCATTGGAAAAAATAAGTTTACTAACTTTAAATGAAAAACTTTCTAGAATACTGCAGGCATCACAAGGCGCTCACTCACCCTATGCGTCATTTCATAGTAGCTCTTGGAGGTGGTATGGCGGTCAAGTTGTACCTCATGTCTCGTGGTATCAGTCCGCTCCCTAAAAAGGTTGCAGACACGAATGATTTTGACTTTACTTTTTACGTAAATCACCAACTCACAGAACCAGAGGTTACTAAGTACTCTCTCGCAATGTACAACTGCATGTACACGTTTCTCAGCGGTTTCACCCGTATGGACAAGCTCAAGATTAAGAGCTACGCGCGTAAAAGTCACATACCAGCATCCGGGAAGCGCACGTACCATGTCGTCCAATTCAAGACTCCAGATGGCGACGATTTTGTAGACTGCACCCTCGCCTATGTTCCTGGTATGAAGCGCAACGACATTAACACAGACGTTTCAAAAAAGTTTGGACTTCCGATAAAGAAGCTAAAGTACATGTACAAAGATGTAATGGTGGTCCTTGCAGGGTCCTTTGTTTACAAGAAGATCATGCCCAGGAACCCTCTTGGAAAAAATAATCCTGAAAAAGGACTCAAAAACGCAGCCCGTGTCAAGGCTCTCCAAAACGTGAAGACGTCTCCAAAGACGGTAAGGACAACTGAATTCCTCAAGGCTATACGAGCAAAGAACAAGAGTGTCGCACTCACAAAAGCTCGTGGGATTATCAAAAATATTGCAAAGGTTAGAAAGACGACTAAAAAATTGTTGGATAATCTCAGATGATGAAAATAATCATAATATGTTTACTTTTAATTTTACTTTTTATTATTCTATATGAACCTCCGGTGGATCCTTCGATTACTTTCCCACGAGGATACACGGAAGAAGAAGACCAATGGGAAGAACCAGTCGTAGTTGAAAATTTACTTTCAATAGAAGAGTGCAATAAAATTATTGAAAGTTCAAAAGACAAATTCAGTCAAAGTCAAGTCATAGGTCCTAACACAGGGGACAGAACGAGTGAGACTGCATGGATACATAAAGACGATCCAATAGCTAAAAAAATACTTTTAAAAGCCTGTGAAATGACTGGTAAGCCTATTGAAAATTGTGAAGACTTACAGATTGTGAGATATAAACCGGGTACTTTTTACAAATATCATCACGATTCATGTTGTGAAAATAACGAAGGATGTAAAAACTTTGAAAAATCAGGAGGTCAACGTGTGGGAACATTGATATTGTACCTAAACGATGATTTCACAGATGGTCACACAGAATTTCCAAACTTGAAAAGAAAATATAGATCACCACCCGGTTCTGGTTTATTTTTCAGGCCTCTAGACAAAGATTACAAGAGGTGTCACCGACTCGCGCTCCATGGCGGTATGCCACCATCTTCCGGTACAAAGTACCTATGTAACGCATGGGTCCGGGAGAGTGGGTTCACGCGTCCAGTGTAAAAAATTCAAGTCATGTAGACGCCATGTTCATCCGATGGTCTCCATTAACAAAGCAAAGAAACTTGCAAGGTCACCTGCAAAAAACGAGTCCTGCTCACGCCACGAACGCCAACTCCTCCAAACTTCAAACAAACACTATGGCTGCCTCTATGTTCGCTCAGGCCTGCGAGGCCCTGGTCCGCGAGCGCGACCGTGCGTTCCTCGAGCGCATTGCTCGCGACTATAACCTGAACCTTGAGGAGCTGAATGCCAAGTACCTCGAGTGCTCTGAGACTGCTATCAAGGTTCCCCGCAAGTACACAAAGAAGCCCAAGGCGGTTGATATGACCGTTGAGGCCAAGGAGCCCAAGGCCAAGGAGCCAAAGGAGCCAAAGGCCAAGGCTCCCAAGGAGCCCAAGGAGAAGCAGTGCTGCACGGCCCAGACGAGCAAGAAGGAGCCGTGCAAGTTTAGTGCGCTGAAGGGTGAGGTCTTCTGCCTGCGCCACCTGAAGCAGTCGCGCGGCGAGGTGCCTGAGCCCAAGCCCGCAAAGGCCAAGAAGGAAACAAAGGCTGACCCAATCCACACACACCCAATTGACCGCAAGGCGGATGAGCCGTGCGAGACTTGCGACAAGTACGGAGAGCCTATGGCTCCCACTCCGGTGGAGTTTGAGAAGGTCCTTCCCAAGACGGCGGCTGAGCGCCTGGCTGAGATGCTAGAGGAGGCTGACTCGGACTCGGATTCTGGCTCGGAGACTGGTGAGATGGTTGAATTTGAGGAGTACGAAGAAGAGATGTAAGGTGAGCCCAGTCGGCTTTTAGTTGAACGAAACCTAGTTGCTTGAGTTTAATAAAAGTTATAGTAAACAAACACCCCATAAGTCCATAGAGAAAGAGAGTCTCTTCGTCCTTTGTCCTAAACTTGTAGACTGGTCCCACTAACTTTCCAAAAAAAGTTTCATCATCCAATTTCTTATTTGTTATAATCTTCTCAATCTCAGTGAGTGCACAGACTGACTGATTTGTGATCCAATGTAGAACTATAAACGGTATAATAATCACATGTAAAGTTAAAAAGTATTCATTCCCAAAGAATGGTGTGAAGATGATAAATATTACAAGTAATATATGAGCAAAATTAATCAAACCGGCAATCATCTACCGTGTACAGAGAAATTCGTGTCGTGATCCTGCCACGATTCTCTTTACATGGTAACAGGTAATGGAGTACATACGCCCAAAAATCAAGACTCGCCCGGCTGCTCCCACGCAGTTTGTGAGCCGTGTGGGCCCGAGTGGTGCTATCCGTAGCCAATGGGCTCCTGTTGCGTCTGTCCCGCGGATAGCTTCCGGTACACCAGGCGTGGTGGGTAGGATTGTGGACCTTATGAACAAGGGGCTCGACTCTGTTGAATTTCCCGAGAAGAGCGAATGGCGCCCCCCTCTTGACTACGAGTGGTACGCAAAAAAGATGGGGCTCGGGCCAGAGTTCATAAAGCGGTGTGAAGATTGGCACGCCAAACATCCACCACCCGTTCCTGTTGTCAAAGTCATACCAGAGATTGACCCAGAGCCAATTCTCAAAATGATGAAAAAATACAGCAAGAAGGGAGCACCATCCTCTTCGGGGCATCCCATGCCCGCGCGTCCCCCTCTTGACCGTATGAAGGTGGCTTGGGAATGCGCTGGTTACTCGGAGGCTGCTATTACAAAGGCGGTTGCTCGTTGGAATTACGAAGAAAGTCAGATGGACGTCCGTCAAAAAGCTATTGATGATATATTCGGCAAGTTTGGTACACCTAAGCGTGTGGCTGTTAAAAAGAAGATGGTCTCTTAAGGTATGTCTGAAAAGAAGTCGTGGGCTGACATAATGGACGAGGAAGATCCACCCTCAATTCCAGTCACGATCACCAAGCACGGCGTCAAGGTCAAGAAGACACAAGTTAAAAAAAAGGAGCCCATTAAGATTAAGAATGAAGGAGACGTGCGAAGCATGCTGTGAGCCGTTTAATAAATCGAACCGTTCGAAAATTGTCTGTAGTTACTGTCCGTCATTCGCCGCATGTGCGTCATGCACTGAGCGTTACCTTCTTGACTCGAGTCAGGATGCTCACTGCATGTCATGCCGCAAGGTTTGGCCCCGGTCGTTTCTGGCCGAGAACTTTACCCAAAAATTTATGAATAAAACGTACAAAGATCACAGAGAGAATGTTCTGCTTGAGAGAGAGCGTGCGCTGTTGCCCGAAACTCAGCATTTTGTAGAGTTGGAAATCAATATCCGCAAATGCAGAGAGGAGTTGGCGCGTTCAGCTCGGAATATGTCTCAAGCCCGTCGTGAGTTTGTTCAGGCACGAGGAGCTTACGGAGATGATTTTGAAACCGCTGAGAAAAACCTAGAAATTCAGAATGAAACGCGCATCAAGTTTTACAAGTACAAAGCACTTCACGACAATATAGACGAAAAAATAAAGTTTTTGCTCGGGTACAGGTACGGGACTCGTGCAAATGTGAGAACTCACCGCGTGTTCATTCGCGCCTGTCCTGCGCAAGAATGCAAAGGATTCCTGTCGAGTGCATGGAAGTGTGGAGTCTGTGATCAGACGACATGCAGTGACTGTCACGAGATCAAGACTGGTGATGACCACGTGTGCGATCCAAATAGTGTAGAGACTGCGCGCCTTCTCAACCGCGACTCGCGCCCGTGTCCCAATTGTGCCTGTCTTATTTTTAAGATTGACGGGTGTGACCAGATGTGGTGCACGCAATGTCACACTGCATTCAGTTGGCGCCACGGCACTATCGTAACGTCCATAATTCACAACCCGCACTACTACGACTACATGCGAGCAAACGGCACCCTTCCCCGCAACCCTCTGGACCGACCGTGTGGAGGTTATCCCGATTGGACATATGTAGCGCCTCTCAGAGTGCCTCACGCAATTTACCGCCTTCCTATCCACGCGACTCACATTCTGCGACCTTCGTTTGCTCGGCGCGACTTTGACCCGGCACACAACCGTGAGCTCAGGATCAAGTACATGCTGAACGAAATAAACACGGAAAAATTCAAGATACTTATTCAGAGAGACGAGAAGAGTCGTCAGAAGAATAATGACATTTACAACGTGCTTGAGATGTTTTCAAACGTTATGGAAGACTTGCTACTAGTTCTTATAGAGGATAACTTGTTGGAAAAGTTCATGACTTCATTTGAAGAGCTCCGAGTCTATGTAAACACGAGCATGACTACAATATCCAAAAATTATAGTAACTGCCGGGTTCCTACTATTCGCGAAAACTTGGCGTGGGACATGTGAAAAGAAAATAGTTGATCACAATATGAAGATTCTTATAATCATAGGTCTTTTAGCAATAATTTTAATAATATTTCTATTTAGAAAAACTGAAAATTATACAGGAACAATCCCAAAAATAATTCATCAAACAGCTCCGACAGACACATCCAAATGGCACGAGATTTGGCCCAAGTGTCAAGAGAGTTGGAGACGCAATTTCCCAGATTGGGAATACAAAATGTGGACAGACGAAGACCTTGATGAATTTATGAAAACAAAGTACCCAGAACATTATGAAATGTACAAGTCATATCACATGCACATAATGAGGGTCGACGCAGCTCGTTACTTTATTTTAAAAGAATATGGAGGTATTTATGCTGACATGGATTTTGAATGTCTTCGCAACTTTGAAGACGTGCTTCCAGATGACAAGGTTTCAGTGGCAGAGTCTGCTTTTGAAGGAGAAATATATCAGAATGCACTTATGATAAGTCCTAAGAATCACCCTTTATGGGACGTGGTCATAAAAGAACTCGTAAAGTTTAAAAATCACATGCACCCGCATCATTCAACTGGTCCACAAGTCATCGTAAGAGCCGATAAAGAATCTCCTGGATTGGTAAATCCGCTTCCCTCTGCACAATTTGCAGTTGTTACCGATCCTTATTACAAAGCGAATAAAGAAACTTTTAACCGTAATGACACGAGTATATACACAGTTCATCATGGGACATGTTCATGGTGTCACCTTTAAATATTTTATGTGTACATGGTAATGTGGTTCTTTACGGTGGCGGTCGTTTTAATTTTACTTATTCTCATAAATTCAAAATCTACAGAAAACATGACGAATGAAAGCACTCCAGGGCCAATTCCAAAGATAATCCATCAGACGGCCCCTGCCGATCAAAGCAAATGGAATCCCGTATGGAAACCTTGTCAGGATAGCTGGAAACGCAATTTTCCAACATGGGAATACAAAATGTGGACAGACGAAGATCTTGATGAATTTATGAAAACAAATTATGACTGGTTCTACCCAACGTTTACAAATTATCCAAAAAAAATAATGAGAATTGATGCAGCGCGTTATTTCATATTATACGAATATGGAGGTATCTATGCAGATATGGATTTTGAATGTGTAAAAAACTTTGAACACATGTTGCCAAAAGACACGGCATTTGCAGCTGAGTCTCCATGGTTTGAAGCATCTGGTGAAAAGTATCAGAATGCTCTTATGGGGTCTCCGGCAAGACATGAATTTTGGTTAAAAGTATTCGAAGATTTGAAAAAACACAGTCATGTATCAGACGTTCTCAATGCGACTGGTCCAGAGGTTATTCACCGATCTGCCGAAAGTAATCCAAAGCTATTTTCACCACTCAAACGTGAAAACTTTGCGCCTATGTGGGATGCAAGCCTAGACGCGCCTAATCACGACTTCGGGGCTCTCAGTATATCAGAAAGGAATGCTCTCACAATAAAGAGATTCAATACCAAACCTGCTTACAACGTGTATTCACGTCATCACGGAAGCTGTGAGTGGTGTATTGGTGCAGGCGGAGTTACTGGGAGCCCTATTACAACGGAAAGTAGTAGCAAAGAGCCAGAAAAAAAGGTGAGCAATTCAAACATGACTCTTGCAGATTAAAGATTTTCCAACATCTTAAACATATAATACATTTGCTGTTCAACAATCAAATAATCTTGTACAAATTTGTTTGCTTGTGAAACAATATAGTTATTATCTATAGAACTTGTTTTTGTTTTAATATCTTTGAAATCATTGAAACTTACGTATTGCACGCCATCTTTCATTAAAGGATAATACCAATTCTCCATATCAGAATTCTTTTTAACAAGAACAGACTTGCTATTCATTACCCAAGGTACGCGGTCCCATGCGGTTGAATTTCCATCTATAGAAATTATATATTTGTACTGCATTTGTTCTTCTTGTGGGATGTGTTTTTTTACGAATTCCTTGTACCTGGGATACTTCTTTTCAATCTCACTTTCAGGTATTTGTACTATAGAAGTTACAAACGAATCAATTTCTTGATCATCTAATACTTCATTGCAAAACTTGATTCTTTCGTTATCATCTATACTTGTAGAACCAGTTGTAGAACCTGCGAATATAAATCCCTTTGTTTTTTCAGATAAATCTTGATTTCTAAAATTTCCAAAATAGTCTTGCATTGCGTATACATCAGGTATCAAAGGTGACACATCACCCTCTTTTCTTGAAAAGACAAATATACCCATATCTTTGCCTCTATAAATATCTTCAAGACCGACTAATATTTTACGGTTCATGGTAAAGTTGTATCTTTCAAGACATGAATTTATAAAATTCAAAACAATACCTTGTCTCTTAACAAAATCCAAATCTGGCTTGTCAATTGGTTTAGAAACGATTGCCACTCCGTTTTCTATGGTTATTTCTATTATATCTCTTCCATTTGGTTCAACCCTGGGGGAATACATGGCAGCCTCCTTTCGAGCTATATCTTCAATGAAATTATTGATCTTTTTTGTGGGTAAAAGGAATACAAACAGTATTAGACATATAATTAAAACAATTAACTCCATCCTAGAAGATATCAACATAAAATTCTCGCCCAGCCTTTATTACCCTTTTCCGAGTTAAATGAAATGGAGCGTCACGTTGAGCGTCTTTTAAAATTTCAGGAAAGGGTATTGCCCCCTCCACCTATGCTAGACCTA
>Ga0164296_1000637_pt1 | contig 40769 bp, 25 predicted proteins | sample GEODES057metaG_FD_113533 | JGI IMG/M metagenome (GOLD analysis project Ga0164296, IMG submission 113533) | Dystrophic lake water microbial communities from Trout Bog Lake, Wisconsin, USA - GEODES057 metaG | ecosystem: Environmental > Aquatic > Freshwater > Lake | place: USA: Trout Bog Lake...
GGTCTTCATCCCACCCTTCCAATGACTTTTTCCAACGCATACTAACTCGTCTTCGTCATTAAATTTCCAATGTTGGAAAGGAGGAAAGTTTACTTTATCGTGACCGTCTGCTGTGCTCTTTACAGTTTTCTTCCTTCCAGGAGCCAACGGAACATGATCAAATGTCATGATGCGTATGACGATCTCGGTTTTTGCTATAGTTTTATAGTCTGGTAAGAATTCTGATAGTTTGCTTTTTTTATCTCCGGCTAGCCTGGCTTTGGTAAAAGCTTCTAACCCCATCCTTTTAGCTCTAGCACGTTTGGCTTCAGCTATGGTCCGTATGTTGATTTTATCTAAGTTTGTGAGTATGATGTCGTGTTGGTGATACTCGGGCTTGGTAAAACTTGAAAAACTGCACTTGCTTTTGTGTATTTCTGCTAGCAGATCTCTGTTGTTGAGGTATTTTACTCTACGCCCGGTGGGTGATATTATATTGGTCATTTGGTATGACTTCTCCTTTTTTGTAGTATAGACTATTCGAACTATACTTGTCAACCGGATTATATTAGCAGTTTATTTTTAAGGTAAATACTGCTAAGGAATATATTTATATGTCATTATCGACTGGATCAAAAATAGGATTAGGTGTCGCGACTGCGGCAGTAGCTTTATCTTTGCTCAATAGGAAAAAAGGAAAACCAAATTCTCCCATAGTAACCTGGGCAGGCTCACCATTAGATGATACAAGGGCTAGACTGATAGTTCCTACTTCATACGTAGATCTATCTTTAAAAACAGTTTCTCCGACCTATGCGTTGAATTTCAATCAAGGAATATTATTTCCCTATACTCCTCAGATCACATTAGATCGCACTGCTACCTGGACTCCTCAATCTATCACCCATTCAAACTATAACTTCTATTCTTACAAGAATAGTTCTGTTGGTGCTATCAGAGTTTCGGCAAAGTTTACTGTGCAGAACGATCAAGATGCCGGCATCTATGTATCAAATATGTTATTACTAAACGCATTAACTAAGATACCGTTCGGAGACGAACCATTCGCAGGAAGTCCACCACCTGTCTGTAGATTTTCTGCCTATGGTGGATTTATGATAGACAATGTACCGGTGGTTGTAGCTAACTTCACACAAGAGTTACCGGATAGTGTCGATTATTATTCAATCAGTAAACAGAGGGTAGCAGAAGATGTCAGCTACACATACTTCAATAGCTATGCGAATAGTGTTCCTACATTGAGTACAATCAGTATCACGTTGATTCCTGTTTATTCTAGATATGAACAGATGTCTTTTAGATTATCAGATTTTATGCAGGGTACCTTGTCTAGACAAGGCAATACTCCAGGCAAAGGATATCTATAATGTCTGCATCATATTCTCCCTACAGTCCTTATTATACTACCGACCTATCAAAAGGATACCTAGACGTGATTAGTTTTAGAGATATTCCTAATAGCGTTGATGATGTATCGTTTACTGTGACATCTAAATATACCAATCGCCCCGATTTACTAGCCTATGATTTATATGGAGATTCTAGATTTTGGTGGGTATTTGCGGTAAGGAACAAAACAATAATACTAGATCCTATATATGATCTTGTAGCAGGAATTAATATATTCTTACCCCAGCTATCTACTATCAAGAATAGCACAGGAGTATAAGTTGGCAACAAACCTAGACTTTTCGTCTATCACTACCGGTACTAATATTTTAAGTCGACTTAGGACCTATAGTACCATCTTTACTTTATCAGCTGTACCTGCTAATGTGTTAAATTCTACATCGGGCCCGGGAAACGGAATAGATCTAGGGTTATTAAAAAACACTATCAACACCAGGAAAGATCTATTGATAGCTAAATCGAGTGGAAAAGGTTCTCCGGGGTCTGCTAAACAAAAAGACATTTATGCAGGGCAGTATGATTTTTATTTTGATGATGTAGAAATAACTACTTTACCCGCATTTACATCAAAAACTAATTTTACAAAAGCTACAAGTATTAGTTTCAAACTAATCGAACCCTACAGCATAGGTGGGTTATTCCAAGCACTGGCCGCTACTACCTCTGCCGCTCGTGGACTGAGTTTCCAAGGACAAACCTATGCTTTAAGTATACAGTTTATAGGATATCCCGATGATGACGATACGACTCCTATCACTCTTGATCAGAATAGATATTTCCTTATAAAGATAGTTGGAATAGAAGTTAGAGCGGATGCATCAGGAACAATTTATGAAGTGAAGGCAGTTCCTGTGAATGAAATGGGACTCGCAGGAACCCAAAGATTACCTACCAATATCAATGTTGAAGGCACTACAGTAGGAGATATATTCCTAGATCTATTCGCAAAAATGAATAGTGCTGTAGAACAGCAATACATGAAATCTCTCAACATAGAACCAAATTCATCTCCAGTAGATAAAAATCTTTTTGACCAGTTTGAAGTAAGATTTCCTGTCATAGATAAAGATGGCAAAATTACTGATCCAGGAATCATAGGACCAGATAGCAAACCAGTAGCTGAAGTCAATGATTTTTTTAAAAGTCCTTTCATATATGATGAAGCAAGGAAAGAGCACGATACAGCTACCTATGGTCCGACTGATTCTTATATAACTCCTAGCGGAGTGTTGGTCAGACCAGGAACTGTGGTAACTAAATCGATAACACAAAATGGAGGACGTTCTTATATACCCCCACAGACGATAAAAACTAATCCTAGCATTCAGTTTGCTAATGCGTCTAATCTATATGAGTGTATGTCGGCTGTACTAAGAGATTGTGCGTTGATAAGAAATAAACTATCACAGGTTAAAGACGGGCAGGGATTAGACGCCGATGGTAACTTTGTATATTTTTATATCGGTGTTCAGATGAATGCTACTACGCAGTCATATGATTCTGTGAATGGTGTTTCTCCTAGCAAATATATTTTCAATGTAATGCCTTATAAAGTACATAAGAGTAGATTACCAGATACACAAACACAGGCATTAACAGCTAGTGATATGGAATCTCTTACTAAAAGGATACGTCGAACCTACAACTACCTTTATACAGGAAACAATACTGAGATTATAAACTTTAACTTAAAATATAATAATCTTTTCTTCCAAACTAAACCTGTAAATCTAGGATATCAAGGCAAGCAGAATTTATTTTCTAATCTAAGAGGATCTACAGCTAATGAATCTGAGACAGACTCTTATCATCTTGATAATTTCGTCGCAGGTTCTCCTACTCAATTAAGTCAAACCGATCAGCTCCGACTGATACCTGCTAAGGTGAGCCGTTACACCAGTCGAGTCGAATGGACTGGAGAAAACACAGGATTTTTATCTCCTGATCCTTGGTCTATAGCAGCCAAAAATGTACATCATGCCCTGTTGGAAGAAGTTAACATGATTAATGTCGAGATGGATATACTAGGTGATCCCTATTTCCTTCTACAGGGAGCTATGGGGAACATAGTCTCTGTATCTCCCTATGTGGCTCCTGATGGCAAGACATATCCTGGAATGACTACTACGGGGGATGCGGATCATCAGAGTTCCGATGTCTATATACAGGTAAATGTAAAAAGTATAAAAGACATCGATTCTGATCCTACCAGTGCCAGCTATGGAATGACCATACCAGATACTGTTGCGCAGTTTAGCGGAGTTTACAGAGTCATACAGGTCCAGAGTAGATTTAATGGAGGAGTTTTTACACAGAGACTACAGATCTTAAGGATAAACAGCCAACCGATAGATACTACTTCTGTTGGATTTGCAGTGAATCAGTCTGCGGGATCGTCCAACAGTTTTACTCCATCTAGTCCAACGGTTGCTTAAGGAAGAAAATGGCACAAGAAGATAGACGAGCAGGTAGATTGCCACATACAGGCCCATACATGGCCTTGATAAAAAATTCTATAGATACAGAATTCCAAGGCCGTCTCGAAGTACAACTAATAAGAGGTTATGTAGATGACCCTAACTGGGTTGATGGACAGTTAGTTAGGGTCAGACATGTCATGCCCTATGGTGGAAATACTAGTGTGAATTTTGCCCAACAAAATCCTGGATTCAATGCTACACAAAAAAGCTACGGTATGTGGATGACTCCTCCTGATGCAGGAACCACAGTCATGTGTATCTTTATCGACGGTTTATTAAGCCAAGGATTTTGGATCGGTGTAGTGACTGATAGATTTACCAATCAGATGATGCCCGGTATCGGATCAGTATCTCTACCGGCATCTGCCCTTACACAGTCAGACCAAGCACTTTATGGTCCTGATCCTGGAGATCCCTCAGGATCTACATATTATCTTCCCGTAGCCGAAATTAATAAAAAAGATAATACCGGAACTCCTTATGGTACAGATGATGGAACTTACTCTGATAGAAAGTTTCCAGTGCATATTCCATTTGCTACACAGCTAGCGACACAGGGATTATTATATGACAGAGTTAGGGGAGGCACATCTAGTAGTGCTAGGAGAGAAAGCCCTAGTTCAGTGTTTGGTATCTCAACCCCAGGTCCTTTAGATACTGTAGGGGTAGGAAGCAATAGCGGGCCTCAGACACGAAATGATTATTATGCTGGGCAGTCATTAAACACGTTACCTTCTAGTAGACTAGGAGGAAATACCTTCGTTATGGATGACGGTGATCTCTATGGTGATAATGAATTAATCCGATTAAGGACTAGAGGAGGACTACAACTCCTATTACATAATTCTAAAGATTTAGTTTATATAACAAACAGCCAAGGCACCAGTTGGATAGAAATGACCAGCAATGGCAAGATAGATATCTACGCTAAAGACAGTGTCAGTATACACAGCGAGACAGATTTTAATCTACGTGCAGGACGTAACTTCAACATAGAAGCAGGACAGAATATTAATATGAAAGCCTTCCAGGCATTTTCTATGGATGTTGGTTTAGGAATGAAAGCATTGGTAGGAGGAGACATAACATTAAATCCAGGAGCCGCATTAAATCTAAATGCTGGCTCAAATGTCAATGTCAACAGTGGAGCATCTATCCTCGCTAATGCTTCGAAAGAAATGGGGTTAACTGGTGGTACGGTAATGAATTTAACGGCCCCTGCTACTAATATAGCAGGACCGATAAAAACTCCATCGATGGCAATAGAAGTCACTCCTCCAAATGCCACGGTACCTCCCGCAACTACAGCGGCGCCCATTCCATTAAATGATCTTCCCTATAATAATACTGATATAGGTTGGGCAAATGGTAACTTTTTTAGGGCAGGAAGTATATCTACAACGATGTTAAGGTTACCAGTCCATGAACCTTGGAGTCTACACGAAAATCTTGACACCACAGGAGCTACATCTTCTTATAATACAGATAATACTCCTGGTTCTACAGCTACCTATAATGCCGCGCTTACTGCGTCTGTCGGAGGTTCCGCTCCGCCTCCTGTCACTTTAAAACCAGGAATCGTACTTGCTAAGAAACAACCTTCTCCCTGGAGTCCTTCTTATAACACACTTGGCTCTATAGCGTTTGCTACTAATGGAACAGGAGATATAAATCATTGGAATAATCCCGGAATGCAGGATGCTATGAAGTTAGCTGTGCAACAAGCGGCAGATACCTATTTCCAATATAGGGGATCGCCGGTTAATATAGCAAGTTCTTTTAGATTGAAGTCTGAGGAGCAGGCATTTTATGATGCTTGGGCAGCCTCTACGACTTTTGCCACACCAGATGGAAAAACAAGAGTAACAGTCTATGGAAAACTAACGACTCCGGTAAATCCTAGTAAAGACCAAGTAAGTCCCCATAGCCTTGGGGGAGCTATTGATACACCTCAAGCCTACGATCTATACTCTCTCGGTATATTAGACGCCTGTGGATTAGTATGGCCTTTGGGATTCCGAGATAAAAATCATGTTACCTTGTCAAGTAACTCCAGTGACGGTGAGTAAATAACTATATGCCATACGTAAGCCTAACAATCAATCCAACCAAGATAGCTAATCCTTATAACAATAAGACATCTCAGATTTATAAAGGATTTAGTACAATCAACAATACTACCTCTAATAGTAGTATGTTTGATTATGACCTTATTAAACAAGATATATTAAATCAATTCAACGTATCTCAGGGAGAGCGTGTGATGGACCCGACATATGGAACAGTGATATGGCAACTACTATTCGATCCTTTCACTGATAATACTAAACAACAGATAGTAGCAGATTTTACTAGGATAGTAAACAGTGATCCCAGGGTCAACGCATTGTCGATTAACATTTATGAACAAGAGTTTGGTCTTTTAATGGAAGCAGAATTGCTTTACATACAAACTGATCAGACAGAAACTATGAAATTGACATTCGATACAAGGATCGGTCTAGCGACAACACAATAATATACCCAGTTTATCTTACCGATAAATATCAGATAATAGATAAAAACACATGATACCATCAACTACTAATCAATATCTCGTCACAGAAGATTGGAAAAAGATATACCAAAGCTATCCCAATGCTGAATTCCAAAGTTATGATTTTGAGACTTTGCGTAGGGTGATGATTTCCTATCTACAAGAAAACTATCCAGAAGATTTTAATGACTATACTGACAGTAGTGAGTATCTAGCATTAGTTGAACTTATAGCATTTTTAGGGCAAAATCTTAGTTTCCGTATAGACCTAAATGCTCGTGAGAATTTTTTAGAAACAGCTCAACGAAGAGATAGTATTTTAAGATTGGCTAAACTAATCGGTTACAATCCTAGCAGGAATCTACCCGGCAATGGATTCCTTAAAATATTGTCAGTAAGCACGACAGATAATATCCAAGATATAAATGGATTCAGCCTGGCAAATCAAGCGATAAGATGGAATGACCCTACAAATAGCAACTGGTATGAACAGTTCTTAACGGTATTAAATGGAGCCATGCCGTCTGGAGTGGTATTTGGTCGCCCTTACGATGACGCTACTATTTCTGGAATAGATACACAGCAATACAAAATCAATAGTTCAAACACCGATGTTCCTATATATACATTTTCTAATAATATAAATGGAACTACGATGAACTTTGAAATAGTGAGTTGTGAATTCTCTGGACAGAACTACATCTATGAACAACCGCCAAAGCCCGGAGCACAGTTTAGTTTTCTTTATAGGAATGACAATCAAGGGAATAATTCAGCTAATACAGGATTCTTTGTGCATTTTAGACAAGGATCTTTAGCCGCCTCGAACTTTACTATTTCTCAACCCGTTCCTAACGAGTTAGTGAGTATAAATGCATCAAACACTAATCAGGATGATGTGTGGTTATGGCAGTTAGATTTAAACGGTAACTATTCTACACTATGGACACAGGTTCCTAATCTTGTAGGAAACAATGTAATCTATAATAGTATAGCTAGCCAGATAAAAACAGTTTATTCAGTATTAACAAGAGATCAAGATCAATTTGATCTCAGCTTTGCTGATGGTAGCTTTGGCTCATTACCTCAGGGAACTTTCCAACTTTTTTATAGACAAAGTAATGGACTGAGCTATATCATACCGCCTGATCAGTTATCTAATATAGCTATCAATATACCATATACAAATAAAAATGGTCAATCGGCAGTTTTAACGATGGTCTTGGGTCTACAAGAAACTGTTAGCAACAGCCAGGCGACTGAATCAAATAGTGATATTAAACTAAAAGCTCCTCAAACATATTATTCTCAAAATAGGATGGTAACTGGCGAAGATTATAATATCGTTCCCTTGACTGCGGCCCCTGATATATTGAAGATACATAGCGTCAATCGTACTGCGAGTGGAATAAGCAAGTATTTTGAACTGACAGATGTTAGCGGAGAATACAGTACTACTAATATATTTGCTACCGATGGCCTACTTTATAAACAACTGCAATCTACTACATTTTCCTTCCAGTTTATTACACAGCACGATATAACAGGATTATTTGAAAATAAGATATCTGCTATTTTAAAGAGTCCAGAGGTATATAACTTTTACATAGATCAATATCCTAGGATCGATACTTCCTCAATAGGGGCTATATGGAATCAAAGTAGCAAATCAACAAATCAATCAACGGGATATATTACAATATTTGGCACGCCTGTATCTGTAGGAGGTTTTACATCTAACTTGTTGCAGTATGTTACCGCAGGTGCCCTTTTAAAATTCCTGCCACCAAACGGACAATATTTTTTACCGAATAATAGCCTAACATATAATCAAGATAGCACTACTAAAAATTATATATGGGTGCAGGTTGAGTCGGTTATAGGGGACGGATCAAATAATGGAATCGGTCCTCTCTCAAATGGAACAGGGCCGATAATTCTTTCGGATCAAATACCATCTACCGCGACACTTTCACAGATAGTACCTGCTTTCCAAGATACTTTACCTAGCAGTATACAAAATGAGCTAGTTGATATAATATTTGAAAATCAAAACGCAGGAATCGCCTTTGATGCTATTACTAGATCCTGGTACCTTATTACAGATAGTAATCTAGACTTAATGACTAATTTTACATTAGATTTCCAACAGGATACTACTAATGTAGGAAAAGATAATAGTTGGATGATAGCCTTCCAATGGAATGGAATTAATTATGATGTCATGTATAGAAGCCTTAACTATATTTTTGAGAGTGAAAAACAAACAGCATTCTTCGTTGACTCTACAGTTAAAAATTATGACTATGTAACAGACACTGTTATCAAAGATCAAATAGTGGTATTGGGTATAAATCAAACATTGGTTACAACTCAGATTACAAATAGCACATCGACAGCATTGACTCCCGTGACTACATCTACTACAGGTACGAGCTATGCTATTAACTATCCGGGAGCTGTGTTTGTTTCATCAGACTGGGCCAATAATAATCTAGTTTCCAATCAATATTATGCTATCCATCCATCAATTAATAATGGATTTTCATTGATAACATCTATTAACAATGGTTATGTTACTTTGGTCAACACATTGACAAGCAATATAGTAACAGGCCAAACAGTTACATTTGTTCCTGCTATCATCAATACTATCAGTACTACTACCTTTAGTCCTGGACAGTCTAATCAGACTGTTAGCCTATCACATGATTATCAATGGCAAGTTGATAGCGCGGTAGTAGAATCAGATGGCTACGTAGATCCAAATAAAGTTATAATCAGTTTTTATGATGAAAATGATGCCGGAAGGATAGCAGATCCAGACGCCTTTAATAATATAGTTTTACCGAATGATATATCACCACAGACTGGATACCTGCACAACTTTATCTATTTCCAATATAAATCTAATGGGCAAACTTACAGTCTAGCAGATCCTACATTATTTTCTGCCTATCCTAATCCTGGATCAGTTTCCAATCCGACTACATCTACGATTTACTATTTTTATGATGCTAATATCAATACCGTACAGACTTGGGATCCTTCATCTCAAGAATATATTTTAAACACAGAATACTTTGTTTATCCAGGAAGGACTGGCTTAAAATTCCAATACATACACAATAGCGGTAGAGAACGTAGGCTAGATCCAAGCAAGACTAACTTGATCGATATCTATTTGTTGACTGGCTCATATGATACTGCCTATAGGCAATGGTTAGTGACAGGAACAGGTACGGAACCTTTACCACCAACTAGCACAGACCTTGCTAATCAATATGAAGCCGAACTAGATCCTATCAAGAGCATAAGCGATGAAATCGTCTTCCACCCTGCCATCTATAAAGTTTTATTTGGAAGCTATGCTACTCCTGCCTTACAGGGTACATTTAAGGCTGTACAGAATACTACCATAAGCAATAGTACTAATAATCTAAAGACTAGGATATTAGCAGCTATTGAAAATTTCTTTGCTTTAGAAAACTGGAATTTTGGAGATACGTTTTATTTTAGTGAACTTTCGACATATGTCATGAATATAATGACGCCTGATATAACAAACTTTATTATAGTTCCTAATTCTGTTGGTAGTTTCGGTAGCTTATATGAAATAACAAGCCAGAGCAATGAGATACTTATCAACGGAGCAACTGTAGATAATATCGAAATTATTGATGCGATTACCGCATCACAACTACAGGCAAGCAGTTCTGTTGTAACCAGTACAACAGGAGGCTAATAAAGATGGCAAAACAATCAGTCAATCTACTTCCTACCTATTATCAAACAGATAAAAATAAAAAGTTCTTATCTAGCACGATAGATCAACTAATTCAGACTCCTACTATAGATAGATTAAATGCTTTCGTAGGCAGTAAGTTAAGTCCTAACTATAATCCTAAAAAAGATGTTTACGTTACAGATCCAGAACCATTAAGGCAAAATACTCAACTACTTCCTGCTCTTGTAATTAGGAATACAGATGGAACAGTGGACAGAGCATTTGGATATGATGATCTAATCAATCAGTTAAACTTTTATGGTAGTGATACATCAAATCTAGATAAGTTATTCCGTCCGGATTTTTACAGCTATGATCCTAAAATAGATTGGGATAAGTTTGTAAACTATAATCAATATTATTGGTTACCCACTGGCCCTGTGCCTGTAGTTATAACAGGACCTCAAAGAGAAGTAATCAGCACATATAAAGTTACTGATAGTACCGATGGGAATTATTTTGTCTTCACTCCCGATGGATTAACACCGGATCCTGTAGTTACATTATATAGAGGATCGACATATATTTTTAATATAGATAGTAAATTTCCTCTATATATTAAAACTGGAAGAGAGCCGGGACCAGGAGATCTTTATAATGTCGATATAAAAAATAACGGTATAGAGAACGGACAGATCGTAGTTACCGTCACTGATGATACGCCTAATATACTTTATTATAATACTGTACAAGGGCAGATCGCAGGCGGTCAGTTTGTGATAAAAAAACCGTTAGAAAATAGTTCTATTGATATAAATGTAGAAATATTAGGAAAACAAAACTATACATCTGCTAGTGGTATAAAATTTATAAATGGTTTACTAGTAGTATTCGGAGGCGATGTATTGCCTACCAGTTATATAAATAAAACATTTGTGGTCGAAGGAGTAGGCACATCTATAACGCTTACTGATTTTTCTCTTTTAAAAACTCCTGAAGACATAGCTGACCAATATGACGATGCTTATGATGGAGAACCATTTGATGATTATCCATTTGATGATTTTCAAAATGTACCTCTAACACCCGAATATATCACGATTAATAGGGCCAGTAAAGATTTAAATTCTTGGTCTAGATATAATAGATGGTTCCATGTTAATGTTATACAAACATCTGCTACTGCGAATAATTTAGATTTTGTTCTTCCTGCTAACGGAGTCGCTCAACGACCGATTATTGAATTTTTACCTAATATACAACTGTTCAACTATGGAAGTATTGGTATAGGTCCTGTAGATCATATAGATAATACGACTCTTGATGCTTTTTCAGCTGTAGAAAATAGCCAGGGCTATTGGGTCGACGGAGTATTATTAGAAGAAGGCGATAGGGTTATATTTAACGCAGATACGGATCCCGATGTAAGAGGGCGTGTATATGAGGTACATTTTGTTACAGTAACTTTTAATCCTTCTAGTCCATATGCAACAGGAACACAGATAATAAGTCTAGTTGATATAGAAGGCACTATACCCGCTGATGGATCATCTGTGGTAGTAATAAAAGGTACAAACTATGCCGGAACTAGTTGGCATCTTACTACAGATAAAAATTATAATACTTGGATAGAATCTCAACAGCACACAGCTATCAACCAGGCACCGTTATTTGATGTAGTTGATTCAGATGGAAATAGTTTCGGAGGAAGCGCCTATACTGGTAACTTTAAGGGAACGAAGATTTTTGGATATAAGATAGGAACAGGAACACCAGATACAGTTTTGGGATTTCCTCTTAGCTATCAGAGCGAACAACTAGAAAGTACATATCTATTTTCAAATTTCTTTATGACAGATACATTTATTAATGTAGTGTCTAATATAAGTAATAAGATTCCTGTAAGCTCAGGATACCTTTTAAGGAATAATCCTAATAACATAGAATATATAAACGTATGGACTCAGGCTGCCGAATATAAACTGGCTGTACAACAGTTCCAGGTAGTTTATGATACTACATCTTCTATTCCTATAACTGTTTTTGATAAACCAGGATACATATCTGATTTAGAAATTAAGATATTTGTTAATAATGTAAAATATCAAAATTCTCAATTTACGGTTACTACATCAAGCACTGGTTCGGCGGTAATAAATCTATTAACACCCTTAACGACATCAACTTCTGGAAACTCTGTATTAATAAATCTATACACAGATACTACCCCTAATAGTGTGGGATTATATGAAGTACCATTAAATCTAACCAATAATCCGTTAAATAGTCCTATCAGCACTTTTACCTTAAGTGAAGTAGTTGATCATGTGCAGGGTATGGTAAATCGAGATCCTGATTTTATAGGATCGTTTCCAGGAAATAGCAATCTAGGAAACTTACCTAATGTTAGCCAATATGGAACTAGATTTATAGAGAATAAAAATTCTCTTTCATTCGCCCAATATTTTATTGGAGATTCAGAACACAGCCTCCTAACAGCTATTAGATCAGCAGGAGATGACTATAATAAATTCAAACTAGTTTTTATAAATGCTCTTGCTAGCGTACCGGAAAATTATCTACCAGCTGATGCTGTTGATTATATATTAACAACGATAAACGAAAATAAAAATACCAACTTTCCTTATCTGCTAAGTGATATGGTGCCTTATGGTACTGATAAGAAAATAAGGAAATATACTGTTACTGATTCTAGGAATACCACATATCCTATAACTAGCGTTTTTAACCTTTCTTCTTTATCTAATCAAGCTGTTCTAGTATATCTAAATAATCAACAGCTAGCATACGGAGATGACTACACATTCGATCCTGTTGATCCTATTGTTGATATTACGATTCCTTTACAAGCAGGAGATGTATTAACAATAAATGAATATCTAAATACTGATGGATGCTATATTGCCCCTACTCCTACTAAGTTAGGATTATACCCAAGTTTTAAACCGCAAATATATTCCGATGACACATATGCTTATAGTACACATAATGTAATACAAGGACATGACGGCAGTATAACTTTGGCATTTAATGATTATAGAGACAGCATATTACTTGAATATGAAAGAAGGATTTTTAATAATCTCAAGACACAATATAATCCTGGCTTATTTGATATAAATTCTGTATTACCTGGAAGATTTAGACCAGACCTATATTCATACGATGATACCTATAGCTTCATAGATAATATGTTTATCAAGTGGTCATCTACATATGGTGTTAACTACGAATCTAATACAACATATGATATAAACAATCATAGGACCTATAACTATAAATCAGCTGTAGATTATCTATTCGGCGGCAACTTTACAGGAAGTTGGAGATCCATATTCAAATATTATTTTGATACTGATAGGCCAAATATAACACCTTGGGAAATGTTAGGATTTACTATAAAGCCTAGTTGGTGGGAGACTCAATATGGACCGGCTCCTTATACGTCGGGTAATCTAGTACTATGGAAAGATCTAGAAAATGGATATATCGCTCAAGGAACTAATTCAGGAGTTAATCCACTTTATCAACGCCCGGGACTAAGCAAAGTTATTCCTGTAGATTCTTATGGAAATCTTGTTGATCCTAGAGAATGGGGATCTTTGTTATTAAATGATAATATACCTACTCCTGGTCAAAATTGGAGTTTTGGAGAATGGAGCCCTGCTGAAACTGCTTGGAGGAAAAGCAGTAACTGGCCATTTGTAGTACAGTTACTCATGGCCTTATCTAAACCCGCTGATTATTCTAATAAACTGTTTGATGTCAGCAGAACGATGTTGAATAAGGCAGGTCAATATACCTACAGCACAGCTAATGAGTTTATTAGTCCTTCAGAAATGTTACTGCAGGGAGATACAGATAGTAACGGAAATATTATTCGTGCCGCAGGCTATGGTGTCTATGTTTTAGAAATAGGCAAAAAGAGAAGAAATGATTATATATCCTATCTTAAACAACAGCTATCTGATGGAGATTTTAATCTATTTTATAAAGTCGGTGGATTCGTTAGCCAACAAAAACTCAATATAATAGTAGATTCATACAACCTAGCGACACAGAATCCAGAACCGTACCTACCAAATGAAAATTATACCGTATTCTTTAATACCAGTAATCCTGTATTGTCTATAGGTTTGTCTGGTGTTATAATAATAAAATCTAATGGTAAGTATATTATCAGGGGCTATGACAATCAAAACTTATTCTTTAATATTTTTGAACCCATACATAGTTTATCAGATCCTACATTTACAGTAGGGGGAACTTCCGAACCATTCTCGACATGGACCGCTGGCCAGACTTATCAAGCCGGACAGATAGTTTCCTATCAAAATAACTATTATAGAGTTGTTTCTGGAAATATATCGAATAGTTTTAATGCTAACTTTTTCCAGTTATTAACCATACTTCCTAGTACAGGAGGTGTTTCGGTAGCGGCAGCACGTACTTATACCACTACTCCGGTAACTGTTCCTTATGGAACGATTCTAAATACAGTACAGGATGTTTTTGATTTCTTGATAGGATATGGAAAATATCTAGAGAGTTTAGGATTCTCTTTTAATGAGTTTAATAGTGATTTTGGACAAGTCGTAAACTGGCAGTTTAGCGCACAAGAATTTTTATATTGGAGTGCGCAAAAATGGGCCGACGGTAGTGTTATAACATTAAGCCCATTCGCAGATGTTATAAATTTTAATTTCCAAGAAGGTGTCGTAGATAATGTATTAGATAGTTTTTATGATTATTCTATATATGCGGCAGACGGTTCTCCTATTCCTATTAATAGTATATCTATAACTAGATCTAGCGGCACTATAAAAATTAATTCAAATATCAGTAGTTTAGGTATCTTTTTCATTAGATTTAATCTAGTACAAAAAGAACATGCCTTGATATTTGACAATACCACTGTATTCGGTGATGTGATATATGATGAGCCGTCTGGATACAGACAGCTTAGGATGAAGATACAAGGATTTAAAACTTCAACATGGAACGGTGATTTCTTTGCTCCTGGATTTGTCTACGATGGCGTAACTATAAAACAGTGGGCTCCTTATCAATCTTATATGCCTTCAGAAGTAGTTCAATATGTTGGAAATTTTTATTCTGCTATTGACAAAATAACAGGAACACAAACATTTGATTTTAAACAATGGTATGCGTTGCCGGAAAAACCTACAGCGCAGTTATTACCAAATTTTGACTATAAGATAAATCAATTTTTAGATTTTTATAGCTTAGATATTGATAACTTTGATTCAAGTCAACAGGCTATGGCTCAGCACCTTACGGGCTATAGCCCTCGTCCTTATCTCGATAATATTCTAACAGATTCTATAGCAGAATATAAATTTTATCAAGGATATATCAAGGAAAAAGGTACTTTAAATTCTATCATAAAGTTAGAAAAAGCTGCCGCTGCCAATATGTTAGGCACCATAGATATCTATGAAGAATGGGCATTTAGATTAGGAGCCTATGGTAGTTATAGCACATATAATGAATTAGAGTTTCCATTAAATGAATCATCTTTCCTAGAAAATAATCAAGGAATACAATTCGTAAATCAACCAACACAGTATCCTTTACCGTCTTTAATCTATATAACTCCTTCCCAGCTTGATATAACTCCTAATGGATATATATCAACACAGACCTTTGCGACAACCACATCGACAGATATTTTGTCAATGCCATATGCCGGTTATCCGAGATTGGACGATGTTCAATATACCTTTACAACTACCCAAGCATTATTATCTATAGATAATACTAACCTAGTAGATGGCGATAAAATATGGATAGGTTTTGAAGATTTCGATGGTTGGAATGTCTATCGATATACTAGAGCTACTTCGTTTGTTACCAGCGCTACTAGTAACGGCACGACCATCACGTTTAATACAAAAGCTCCGCATGGACTCCAATCGGGAGAATATGTATCTGTAACTGAGTTTTCTCCCGGAGTAAATGCTTTTTATAATGTAGCAACTGTACCGACGATAACATCTTTTGTAGTAAATTCTAAAAATACAGTACCTACGGGTGTTCGATCTGAAGGAGTTATATTTCATCTTACCAGCGCAAGATTCCAAAATGTTGATAATATAGGAAGTCTTCCGTTCGCTACATCGATAAATCCTGGAGAATTATTCTGGGTAGATGATGTTGGAACAGGTCGTTGGGGAATATATAAAAAATCTGACATCTATTCAGACAGTATACAACCTTCATATATAGGAATAAATGGAGAACAGTTTGGACATACTATGGCCAAGCGTGCTACAAGTAGTACGATTGTCGTATCTGCTACAGGATATACGAATGGAACCAGTGATGGTCCGGGCCGAGTGTTTGTTTATGACATAGACCCATATACAGGAAAATGGTTAGAGATAGTAAACTATAGATTGAATCTAACAGGAGCGTCTGGAGTATATCCTTTTGGTACAGGAGGAAACTGGAGACCATCAGGAGATACTGCACCTTTCGGTGATGTTATATTTTATGATGATGTTGATGATGTTATTTTTGCGGCAGCATCTAATGCCACTACTTCTACACAGACATTAAGCAATCAAACACAGATATTTGCGTCTACTTCTTCTGGAATAGTGAAAATTTCAGGAGTATATCGAGGACTAGTTAAGAATCAGATCAATGAAGAAATAACATTTAAGGCCTTATATAATCCAGGTACATATACAAACTATTCAAGATTTGGATCTTCTATTTTTGTACAGGCTTCTGCTACGAATAAATTATTATTTGTAGGAGCTCCTGGAGTTACGGGAAGTAACTTTCATCACGGTGAAGTCTATATGTTCGACATCACCGTAACTAGTAATCCTACCTACAATAACTATGTAGGAACATCAACATCTTTTTATAGTAATGTTTCTGGGGTGACAACTAACCTAGGAGGCGCATTAGCAACCTTTAATGTTAGGACAGTTACGGGACAGCCATATCTAGTGACCACAGGTTCTAATACAGGAACCAGTTATAGCGTCGGAAGCCAGATATTGATATCTGGTAATAACTTTGGTGGTAGCACTGCTAATAACCTGCTGGTAACTGTAACAGGAATTAACGGATTTGGAAATATTACATCATTTACAAGTTCAGGTACGCCATATCTGGGAACCAGCGCTACATTTAATATTTCTACTCTTGGTAATTCTTATATCGTTACTCAGGGAACCAGCTCGGGAACAAACTATACTAATAACAGCACGATCGTAATAGGTGGAGATCAACTAGGAGGTTTATATCCCGATAATGATCTTATAATATCTGTCACAGCGGTTAATACTGCCGGGTCGATAGTGTCATTTAGTAATAGCACAAGTATAGCCACTTATAAAGCATTTACTATCGTTAGTACAGGAACATTACCTAGGCCGATAGGTATTACAACCTCTTCAGAGTTTGGATACAAAATTACTGGTAATAGAAGTGCTAGCATCTTGGCAGTATCTGCTCCTGGCATTAATACCGGTACTGGCGCTGTTTATATCTATACAGGTACTGGCGGCATCTATACATTTGTACAGGCTATAGACCCAACGACTGCGGCAGTTAACGGAAACTATAAGAATTCTATCAGTATAGCAAATAGATTTGGTAGCGAGATATTGATCAACGATGAAGGAACACACTTATTTGTGGCAGCTCCTAACGCTAGAGATAAAGTTACATATCCGGGTAAGGTAGGAGTTTATTCATGGAATGGTAACCAGTTTGTTTTCCAGCAACTGATAGATAATCCAGCGATTTCTAATGTTAACTTTGGACAATCTCTGAGTGTAACACCTTCTGCTGATAGTTTATTAGTTACAGGACAAGGAAATCCTTTCTTCCTTGATATGATATTTGATAACGGTAAGACAACTTTTGATAATCAATCTTGTAAATTTGGAGATACGATAAAACAATCTGGTAGCGCATATGTTTATGAAAGATATAATAAAGATTTTATCTTTGTACAACAACTTATAGACAATAGCGTTGATACTGGAGGTAATTATGGTTTTAGTTCTCTGATAGATCAATCAACAGCCTATGTCAGTAATCCTGATATATATTCGGGATCTACTGGAACGATCCATATATGGAATAAAATAAACACAGCTACATCTTATTCTTCTTTTAGATCTCAGACTGATCTAGTTAATATAAACTTAATCGATAAATCTTTCACGATAGATACTCTCAAACAGCAACTAGTTGATTATCTAGATATAGTAGATCCTATCAAAGGTAAGATAGCAGGATTAGCTGAAGAAGATTTAAAATACAAAACTCCGTATGATCCTGCGTTTTACAGTTATATTGCAGATTCTACCCTACCTAATGTCAATGATCCGGTAAATGCTTGGCAAGAAGACCATGTCGGAGAAGTTTGGTGGGATTTATCTACTGTAAAATACATATGGTACGAACAAGGAGAAACTGTATATAGGAAAAATGCTTGGGGAACCACATTTCCAGGAAGCAATATTGATGTATACGAATGGGTCGAATCAACATATCGTCCTAGCCAATGGAATGCGTTATCATCAAATAATCAAGGATTGACATTAGGGATAACAGGAACTCCTAAATTCCCTAATGATTCTGCTTATTCTTCTAGACAGGTGTATGATAGTAGCACAGGGCAGTTTACAACATTATATTATTATTGGGTAAAAAATAAATCTAATATACCCGGAAGTGTTGGAAGACGTATACCGGTTAGCGATATCGCTACGATCATAGCCAATCCAGTAACCTATGGAGAGAGATTTATAGCTATCACGGGTCCTGATTCTGTATCAGTAAACAACTATAAGAATAAACTTATAGGAGACAGGATTAATCTCAACATAGGATACGATACAGAAAAAACTCCTATCAATAAACATACTGATTGGGTTTTGATACAAGAAAATAACAGTGAAAGTTTGCCTACATCTGCTCTAACACAAAAACTATTTGATAGTTTAATAGGAACAGATGTCTTAGGAAATCCGGTTCCTGACCCTACTCTATCTATGAGACAGGCTTATGGAATACAGATTAGACCAAGACAAAGTATGTTTGTAGATCGAGTTGAAGCTCTAAGGAACTTAATGGGATTTACTAATAAAGTCTTATCAAAGATTTTAGTAAATGAATCATTATATAACTTTGATCTTTTAAACAGCAAAGAAGAAATTCCTAATATTTTATTAGGAGAGTATGACCAAGTAGTAGAAGATAAGATTTATCTAGATAGTATAATAACAGAAAATTTTGTAACAGCCCAACTGACATGTAGTGTTACAAATGGTCGCATATCTAATGTTTATATAGAATATGCAGGATATGGATATCTAACAGCACCTACAGTGACTATAGGCGATGGATCCTCATCAGCGATATTGAAAACTACTATAGATGATAATGGTAGTATTAACTATGTTGAAATAATAGATAGAGGACAAGGATTTATTACAGCACCGATATTGACGGTGAGACCATATACAGTTATATTGAATATCGATCCTGAATATAATAACAAATGGAGTAAGTTTGCTTGGAGCGGAAATTCTTGGACACGTATACACACCCAATCCTATAATACTACACAATATTGGAAATATATCGATTGGCAATCTAGCGATTTTAATAGTTTAAAATCTATATCATACGCTGTTGATTATGTTTATGAAACACAACAACTGACTTTAATAACTGGAGATTATGTTAAGGTACAAAACGGTGGTAATGGAAACTATATAATACTTAGAAGAACTGCTGAGGGGGTATTAGGAACCTTTGATTCTAACTTTGATATAGTCTATAGCCAAAACGGTACCATACAGATATTAGATATAGTTTGGAATTCAATAAACAGCTCCTATAACTTTGATGAAACTAGTCCATATGATCAAACACTGTTTGATCAGACACCTACTATTGAGTTAACTAATATTTTAAAAGCTATAAAAGATGATTTATTCTCTGGAGATAATTCTCTATATTGGAATCAATTCTTCTTTGCCGCAGTAAAATATGCCTTGACCGAGCAACCATTTTTAGATTGGGCGTTTAAGACCAGTTTTATAAACGTAATAAATCAGGCAGGTGTTTTAGATCAACGTACAAACTATAGATTCCAGGATCCTACATGGTATAATGATTATATAAACGAGATTAAACCTTATCATACACAGATAAGGAATTATCAAGTAAACTATAATATAGGAAAATCAAATGACACTCCTTGGGATCCAACATATACATATTCTAGCGATTTTGATCTACCTTCTTTCTTCGATACTTCAGTAAACACATTTACTGTAGTGACGACTAGCAGTTCTTTATTATCGCAATATCCTTATAAAGCATGGTATGATAACTTTAGATATAGCATATCTGAGATTATATTAGAACGTCCAGGTAGTGGATATACCGTGGTTCCTGAAATATTAATAGTCCCCGCTCCGGAAGATTCAGGATCAGGCGCTACAGCAGAAGCCTACGTGTCTAATGGAACTGTATCATTTATAAAATTAACAAATCCAGGTTCGGGCTATACTATAACTCCTACAGTATTAGTAATAGGTGGCGGAAATACAGCGGCAAGCACAGCTACTGCCTATGCGCAACTATCTAATGGATTGGTACGTAATAACTTTGTAAGGATGAAATTTGATAGGATTTCGACAGCAACGACTGTGGGATCGACCTACGCAACGACTACTGCTACAGCAAATGGTAGTAATCATGTATTTCCATTGACTTGGGCCGCGAGTCCTATCAAGACTGACACTACAGTATATCTTGACGGTCGACTGGTATTAAAATCACAATACACTATAACAAATTTTACATCGATATTTAAAGGATTTGGAACCAGTTACGAAAAGCAGTCTAGCGAAATAATATTAAACTTTGTTCCTCAGGTAAATCAGGTATTGACAGTAAACTATAAGAAAAATATAGAGTTATATTCAGCCGCTGATAGGATACGAGATTATTATAATCCCGCTCCCGGAATGTTAGGAAGGCAACTAGCACAACTAATGTACGGTACAGAATATCCTGCAACTACTGTAGAAGGTACTGGATTTGATGCTGGATTCGGAGCGGTAAATTTTGGAACCGGTAACTTTGATGACAGTCCTATAGATATATTCAGCTTACAAGTAACAACATCAACTAATTCACAGACTTTTATAACAGCAGAAGTCTCGGTTAACTTTATAGTTTCGAATCCCAATGATGTAGATCCTAGCGTTTATCCAGTCAATACTAACCCTAACGCATATGGTGTTTCTTATAATCCCGCAGTTAATGAAATAACATATTATCAAACAACCAGTACAGCTAAAATAGTTTCATCGGGAACTGCTATAAATGTTTATTTAGAATCTTGGGGACAGTTAAATCCTATACTTAATACAGGAACTAATGTGTTGCTGAGTTCTATAAGATTAGATGGAACAGGTACCAATGCGATATTTCCAACTCCTATCGGAACAGGTACAGCAGTATCAGTTACTATTCCTAAATCGGCATTTTCTTTAGCCAGCTCATTTAGTAGGGTAGTATTCAGGACTGAAGATCAAAATGCTTCGCTGTTATCTGTTGACATAGACACAGTTATTGATGGCGGAAATCTTCCTAATATAACTACCGCGATAGGTTATAGGCCCAGTGATATAATAATAGATGGCAGTAGTTCATTAGTTTCCTCTATAACCAGTTATGGTCCTGAAGAGATGATACCTGGACAAGTACAGGATAATCTAGGAATAGATGTTTTTACTAGATCAGGTGAAGGATCTCCAGTTATAGTTTCTCAGATAGCAGTAATATCTAACACAGAAACTAATGTCTCGACTGTAATAGATCTTAATCTTACTCCTCCTTCTACTTCTTCAGTTATTGTTTCTTATAATTCTAAATACCTAACCTATGGAATAGATTATACCTTAAACATACAAGAAAGCACACTGACTTTATTGCCCCAAACACAAACCGGTATATTGTCAATCGCTGTTGTTGGAGTAGGTGGAATTGAATTATTGAGTTCAGTTTCTCTAACTACATCAACAAGTAATATTAGTATTAATGCAAGAAATCCCTACTTCAATATTGGTAGTGTTTATATAACAGTTAATGGAGAAACTGCTGTTAATAATACAACCACAGGAATATATTATACCCTTTCTGAGTCTAGTACAGGGCAAGGAATAGCCAACGTATACGGTATGACGACCGGTACGACAAATCTAGTCCAGGGATGGTTCTTTGCTCCTAACTATAAAGCCTATAGTGAAGTCAAACAACAGATAATACAGGTCACTACTACAACATCTACATTTAAGTTACTACAGGTTCCTGGATTCCTTGGACCGTTTGAAGAACAGGCTATCGTAGAAGTTAATGGATTAAGAGTTACTCCTCCTGATACTACATATTATCAGGTATCAAACAATCAGTTAAGTTTCTCGATACATCCTAATATACCGGCTGCTCCGGGTATATATAGTTTGGATCAAATACGTATTTTCCGTAATGGCGTAGAAATCAATAAGAGCACAGATTTCTTGTTGTTACAATCGAGCAATAGTGTTTTATTTAATCCCGGATTCTTAATCAACGGAGATGTTTTAGCCATAGAAACATACAACAACGCAGGGTATTCAATCGATGAGAAAATAGGAACTATAACACTAGCTGATCCTGTTAATGATCAGGATATAGTAAGTATTGTAACCTTCACTAATGGTGATGCTTCAGGTATGCGCACAGAACAGTTTATCGCTACTGAATCTAACTTATATGTGATGCAACGTCCTATATTAAACGATAACTACGTATGGGTAACGATAAACGGTAAACCATTAATTAGAGACTTAGATTATACAATTTTAAATGATAGGGTGACAGTACAAATCAATGTGAACTATCAATATAATACAGGAGATACTGTTCTTGTAACTAGTATAAATGATGTAGTGGCTAATAATGCTATCGGATTTAAGATAATCAAAGATATATTAGGAAGGACACAGTTTAAGAGATTTAGTGAACAAAATACAACTGTGTTAGCACAAGATCTACATATTAATGATACACAAATCTATGTTGAAAATTCTTCAGTTCTTTCACTTCCTATTCCCGGACAAAATAAACCCGGTATTGTTTTTATTAATTCTGAAAGGATAGAATATCTAACGATAACAGGAAATATATTAAGTAATATTAGGAGAGGAACGTTAGGAACGGGGGCAAAAAATATTCATCTCGCAGGATCTACAGTAGTAGACATGGCCATTCGACAAACTATACCTACAACTTATAGAACTAAGATACAGAATATTATTACTACCAGCACTAATACTTACTATATTAGCCCTATATCAACTTCGTCGAATTTCTATAATGGAGATGGTATAACTATAATTCCGTCGACGACTTCTACAAACGGACTATCAGATCAAGTAGATGTATATTATACTGGAATTAAGTTAAACAAAACAACAACAACATATCATTATAATGAATTAGGGTATGATTCAGGAGATAACAGCAGTGATGTTATTATTCCTCCTGAATTCGTTGTCAACTATGATGCTATTAATAAAATCTCCACGATAACACTAAATCTTGGGCCCCTGAGTAGGGCACAGTTAGTCACAGGTGGCAGATTAACCCTTATGCAGAACACAGATCAATCCTGGTATACGGTGGGAGAACAACTAAGTTTATTAAACGAAATCACACCTCAAGCAGTATTTTTGTTAGCTGAACAGTCTGGACTACCGGATAAATATCAATATGAATCAACCTGAGACAAATAAAATGCAAGATAATTCTAAAGAAGTAGAAGAAAAATCACGTAATCCCGATGAGAGGGGAACAATATCAATCCGTGGACATATCAAAATATCTGACGTTACGGAACCAGATAACAAGATAGTTCTAGTAGATAAAAATAATGCGATACACTATGAAAATTTCAGTATAGCACTGGCCAGTAGCGTTAGCGATCAATCCCAGGGATGGATAGCTGAGATGGCGTTCGGAAATGGAGGAAGTAGGGTAGATCCTACCGGTATCATCACTTATCTAACTCCTAATACTGTAGGTGTAAACGCAGGGCTTTACAATCAAACATATTATAAAAATGTTGATGCTAACAGCGTCCTAAACAAAGATCCTAGCAGGAATTTTATGGAAGTTAGGCACGTATCGGGGGCATTTTACAGTGACGTACTAGTAACATGTCTATTAGATTTCGGAGAGCCTAGCGATCAGTTGGCATTTGATAATAGCACTAGCCAAACAAATGCCTATACATTTGATGAGTTAGGGCTTAGGGCATACGGAATAAATGGGCCCAATACAGGAAATCTGTTGACTCATGTGATCTTCCATCCAGTGCAGAAAGCATTAAACAGATTGATACAGATAGATTATACTGTAAGGATACAAAGCCTTACTAATGGAATGTAAAAATGGCTAACACATCCTATCAAATTACCTTCACAAATCCTGCCAAGAACACCAATGGCGGAATAACAGTACCTGAACAACAAGGAGTTCCTGTCAGTGATTTAACTTTGATAGGTAGAAATTATCCATCTTATGGACAGGCTATAAATCAAAACTTTTTAGGATTGCTAGAAAATTTTGCTAATCCTACACAACCTCCAAACGGTATCGAAGGACAGCTATGGTATGATAGTAACAACAGAGTATTAAAAGTCAATGATGCTGTGACCGGCTGGGTACCTGTAAATGGCGTATACGAACAGGCTCCTGACAGTACTGGTAGAGGACCATCAACCGGTAAAACTGGAGACATATGGGTAGATACCACCAACTTTTTGCTATACATCAACAATGGATCCTTGAGTAGTAATCCATGGATATTAGTAGGTCCAACTACAGCTAGCGGAACTAAAACAGGATCATACCCTACTACACTTATTGATAAGGCCAATCCTAAGTTAACCCACGATGTCATCATCATGTATGTAGATGATGTAGCAGTTGAAATAATAGCCAAAGAACAGTTTACACCTCAGACAGTTATTCCTGGATTTAATAATCTTAATATAGGTGTAAATGTTAGTTCTAATATATCAAACAAGACTCCTATAGTATCGGGTCTGGCACAGGCTGCGGCATCTGTACAGCAAATAACAGTATCAGGACAGACACAATATGTATCAGGTAATGCTTTAGTAAGGAATGACACAGCGCAATCGTTTGTTAATGGGCAGTTTACTATCGCCAATGATGGCGGATTAAGGATAGGCGGAACGACCGCGACGGTATTGATACAAAAAACTGGTTATAGAGCATTAATAGCTAATATAGCTGAATATGGAAGATTTGATTTTCAAACTTTTGCTAATAACTCTCCTCTCTATGCTCTTAGTATAGATGGATCACAGATACAAGCCCCGTCTCCGAGGATTGGTATCAATACTCCTAATCCTCTAACTGAATTAGATGTTACTGGCTCTGCTCATGTATCTAAACAGTTAATAGTAAATTATTCTGTGAGCACAGCATCAGAATATTATAATACAACAACGATGTTTATAGGAGGAAACTCTGTATTATATGGTAATCTAGGATTACAAAATAATCTAACAGTTGGATCCCCTAGTATATCGAACTACAGTACTTCTACTTTCTTTGGTACAGCAACCTTTAGTTCAAATATATTCTTCATGAATTCTTTCACTAGCATCGGTTCTCAGACTACTCCGGTAGGACAGATGTATGTGAATACTGTAACATCTAATCAGTTTATAGGAACACTAAACGGATCTGCGCAATTCTTATCTCAACCACAGCCATTTAGTTTAACAGGTCCTATAAAAAGCGTGTCTGCTATTTCGTTCAATGGAACAGGGGCAGTCTCTTTAATCACTACAGTGACTAATGCTATCATAGATCAGTTAAATCCATATCCTGGAATAAATGGCGGTTCACCTAGCAGTAGTAATCCTCAACTCACTTCAAATCCTTCGGATCTTGTTATGGTTTATAGTAGCGTGAATGGTACTGTAAACAATAGAATATATAACATTACCAAACAAAACTTCCTAGGTGATGTTTATCCCTTTTTATGTCCTACCGGCACTATAATACCTTTTGCGGGGGCAGGTCTTCCAACAGGATGGGTATGGTGTGATGGACAAAGATATAATAGATTTGGCCCTACTACCTCTGCCCTTTTTAATGTAATAGGTACGACATATGGAACTATTAATAGCAATGATTTCTTAGTGCCTAATCTAAATGGAGCCAATAATTCTGGTATCGGAGGTTATTCTTTATATACCAGCGTATCTACTGGCACAGCAGGAGTAAAGTTTCCTTCTGTCGGAATTAACTACATGATAAAGTTATAAAATATGGCCTATACTATATACAACAATGACGGGACTGTTTTACTTACATTAGCAGATGGAACTACTGATTCTATCGCTACCAGCTTGACATTAGTCGGTAGGAACGTGAGTAACTATGGTCAGATATTAATGAACGACCTTGTAAAACTGATGGGTAACTTTGCAGGTCCTAACGAGCCTGTAAGTCCTATCGTAGGGCAGTTGTGGTATGATTCAGCAGAAGGCCGAGTGAAAGTATACGATCTAAATCAGATATTCAGGCCCATAACTAGCACCCTAGAAGCCGCATCGCTTCCTGTAGATTTGGTCCCTAATGATTTTTGGTTCGATACACTTAATCAACAGCTATATTATGCCCAATCAGGATTCGTCAATCCGACACTGATCGCTCCTAAAGATTCGGCCTTGTATGGAAATACAGGATGGATAACCGAAACAGTACAAGATAAAAATACTTTAGGTTATCATAATATAACAGAACTTTATAACGCAGGAACGTTAGTAGGTATATTATCAACCGCTTCTTTTACCCTAGCGGTTAGTACAGCAGGATTTACCACATTGGGGGTAGGATTAAATCTTAATACATCTATACCGAATATTAGATTTATAGGAACCGCTACCAGCGCCGATAGCGTAGCTGGTATCAACGTCAATAAGTTTATAAGAAATGATATTAATCAGACTACTTTTGGTGAGCTTACTATACAAAATGATAATGGATTGATCATACAAAATAGCTTATATAACCAGATCGTTCTTAATACTAACTCTGGAACTAGTGTAGCTTCATTATTATATGGAGCTAGCGGATATCCATTGAGACTGCAGATAACAAGTCCATCGACTGGTATCACTACCGCGTTATACTTACAATCAAACCCTAAGTATGTAGGAGTGTGGACAGAAAATCCTCAGTATCCTTTAGATGTAGCAGGCGATACACGAATACAGGGAAATCTATATGTTAACGGAACGATGACTAATGTTACTAGCGTAAACCTAGACATTAACTCATCTACTATAACATTAGGTTATGGACAGGTCAGCCCTTCAGATTCCTATGCTAATGGAGGAGGTATAGAACTAATCGGAGCTAGCACTCACAGTCTCTTATGGGAAAGCAATGGAACCGGGTGGAATTCTAATGATAATTTCAATCTAACTAATACAGCATCATCTTATAAGATAGCAGGAACTACTGTAGTAACACAGACAGGTTTAGGACAATCTATAACCAGTGCTACGGGACTCACATCAGTTGGAACATTAACTAACCTACAGGTTGGCAACATCTTCATGTATGGAAGTACGATGACCGCTACTGGTAATCTAGTATTAAGTCCGAGCGGATATGTTTCAATAAACAGCGGAACTATTATAAATCTAGCAGATCCTGTCAATAGCCAAGATGCGGCTACTAAGAATTATGTTCTTAATCAGGTTAATCTAAAAAATAATCTATTTGCCTGTTCAATGACTATAGATATTACAGGAGTTTCTAATACAGGTTCTTATATCATCGGATTTTTAAATCAGATGTTTCCTATAACTAATACAGGAACAGATGTTATATTCAATCTACCTGTTGGATCGAGGGCCAAGGTATTAGCAGGAACATCTACTATTCCAATCTCTACATCTACAGTAATAGCAAACTATGCCACTGATCAAGTTGATCAAAATGGAGTTTATAATGCGGCGACAGTTATAGATGGAAGACCCGGAGCATTTACAGCAAAAACTCAGCCACAGACAACGGCTCCAGTGACTACATATGCTGTTTATACATTTAGGGTAGAAGGAACTATCGGTAATAGCTATTGGTTCGGGCCAACTACCTAAGGAATAAAGAATGCCATATATCATCAGAGATTATAATAGTAATAATGTAAGACTAACGATCGGTGATGGTACTGTCGATAACAGTACCAGTCTTAATCTTATAGGTAAAAATGTCAGCAACTTTGGCGCTTTACAAAATGAAAATTTCTTGTATCTGCTAGAGAACTTTTCTAATGCATCTCCTCCTATAAATGCTATTAATGGACAACTATGGTACGATACCAATAATCTTAACTATAATAATCAAGGGGTATGGAATACTTTAGCAGTGATATCGACTGATCAAACAGCGTCACAGCCCGGAGCATTATATCTTAATACTGTATCTAATCAGTTATACATCAACACTGGAACAGGATTTTCATTAGTAGGTCCAGAGGGAGTACCTGGATATCCTACTACTAGAATGATATCTACTTTATTAGAAGGAACAGATCTAAGTCTTAATCCTGTTATCGAGATGACAGTGAACGGAGAAGTACTAGCTGTTATAAGTAATAATAATTTCTTTGTAAACTATACTAACAGCATACCTGGTATATCTTATGTCAACCGTGGAATAACTTTTAAAAACTCAACATCTAATGATGTTCCTATAAATGGAGTTATTACACGCAGTTACGTATCAACTACGGCAACTAATATAGCTGGAGGAGGTACAGGATCTTTACCATATCAATCTTCTCAGGGAAATACAAGTTTATTGCCGATAGGCTCAACGGGTACTATCTTAACATCTGGCGGTGCCGGCCCACAATGGACGAATATTAACAGTATCAGCGTAGAAAATGCTGTAAATCTATCTGGAGGGAATCAAGGAGCTCTACCATATCAATCTTCATCAGGTAATACTTCTTTTCTAAATCTCGGAAATCAAAACTACATATTAACAGCAGGAATATCCGGACCTACATGGTCTAATCCTAATACAGTATCGGTAACATCTTCGACTAATGCCGTTTATGCCATAAGTGCAGGATCTGCAGGCACTTCTACGTATGCGGCGCAGTCCTTCCAATCATATCATGCCGATAGTGTACCTTGGAGCGGAGTGACAGCTACTCCTACTACGGTAGCTGGATATGGTATAACTGACGCTATTACTCCGTCGACTATAGCAGATTTTGTTGTTAATACAGCTACTATGGTCGTAAACCGAATTGGAATTGATAATGGTACCTATGGTAGTGTACACGGACAGTGGAGTTTAGAATCCGGGTCTACATTCTATGCTACATATGCTGATTTGGCAGAAAAATATATGCCGGATAGCGAATATCTGCCATCGACAGTATTAGTGTTCGGGGGAGACGAAGAAGTAACTATATCAGATAAACCGATGGATACTAGCGTCGCTGGCATAATTTCTACCAACCCCGCCTATGGTATGAATAAAGATCTCGAGGGCGGAGTATACATAGCACTAGCAGGACGTGTTCCTTGTAAAGTCATAGGACCAATAAAGAAAGGAGATCTATTAGTTACCAGTAAAGTTAGAGGAGTAGCCACTGCTGTTTCTAATATAAGCGATACAGGTGCTTCTGTAGGATCTTTAATAGGTAAGGCGATATCAGATTATGACGATAGTCTGAATGTTGGTATCATCGAAGTTATGGTAAAGAGTAACTAAAAATGATCAATAAATATATAGGATTTGGAACTGAATAATGCCTTACATCATATACAAAGCAAACGGTAAAATATTAGCTTCGATACCAGATGGGTCGATAAACACATCTGCGACACCGTTAACATTTGTAGGAAAGAACTATGCCGGATACGGACAGATACTAGATCAAAATCTATCATACCTACTCGAAAACTTTTCTAATAATACTCCTCCAAATAATCCTGTAGTAGGACAACTATGGTATGATAATGTCAATCAACTACTTCAAGTTTATAACGGGAGTTCTTATAAATCTCTGGCCAGTTTTAGTTATGGTATCACCCAACCATTAACAGGTATAACAGGGGATCTTTGGTTAAATACGTATCAGCAACAACTATACATTTACAATGGTAGCACATATCTGCTAGTTGGCCCTCAAACTTCTCAGTTCGCAGGCACTAGTATAGTCGCATCAGAATCAACGGATATAAATCAGAATCAACACTATAGCTTAAACTTTACCATTTCAGATGCAAATGGTCCTAAAATAGTAGCAGTAGCATCCAAAGACGAATTCAATCTTACTCCTACAGATCCTCTATATAATAGTAACTATACTTTAATAAAACAAGGTATTACTTTACCTACTAGTGATCCTACAAATGGTAACAGTATATCTAATTCAAATGAAGGCGCTTATTATTTCTGGGGTACAGCGGCAACATCAAGGGCATTGGTTTATGCCACATCAGCAGGACAACCTGCTCAGGTACATTACGCAGAAGAATTTTTATTGACAGAATCTTTAGCTAATAGTATTGGAGCGGCATCTATTGGGCAAGGGCCCGGACTAACCATATTATTCCAACAAGGCGTAACTATCGGAAGTGCCAAAGAATTTTGGATCCATACTACTGGAGCCGCCGGCGGATATATTTCTCAGTTAAGTAATCAGCAAGGTTCACAGATAGATTTCCAGGTACAATACAACTATACATCCACTACGGTGCTAAGTGTCAACGGTGCCGCATTAGTTCCTGGATTTGATAATACTGGCAATGTTTCAAATCCAGGAGTCGATCTGGGAGCTAGTAACAATATATTTCAAAATCTTTACGTTAATACGGTAACAACCAACTATAGTAGCGTCGGAGTTTCAACGGCTACTACAGCAACTATAAATGGATCTCTTTATGGTAACGCAGGTATATTTTATGGGCTAACTGTAACTAATTATTTTAATGCCCTCAATGGAAATATACCTAATCTTACTTCTGGGATAACCACAGCTAGTAGTTTGAATGTAACAGGGAATACAGTTATTTCCGGTAACTCTACAATAAACGGAAATCTCGTTGTTGTTGGAACCGGTACATTCGGTTCTTTAACTGTTTATGGTCCTATTAATGTTCCTTCTAATCAAAATATAACAGGAAATGTAATAGGCAATTTAACAGGATCTATAGTTACAGCTACCAACGCATTTTTTACACAGGTAAATGCTCAAGGTATTACAGTATCGGGTGTGTTAGATCTTCCTTTTGGTTCGAGCCTTTATGCTAACTTTATAGGAGCACACGACCTTGCGAATGGTACTGGTACGAACGCATCTGGATACATACAAGGTCAATGGCATTTAACTACAGGATCAACATTACAGGCTACCTATGCAGATATAGCAGAAAGATATCATGCAGACGCACATTATGAATATGGTACAGTTTTAGTGATAGGTGGAAGCAATGAAGTCACTACAACTAATCAAAGAGCAGCGACTAATATAGCTGGAATAGTCAGTAAAAATCCTGCTTATACATTAAATGCTGAAGCAGGACCAGATCAAACGCATCCATATGTGGCATTGAAAGGCCGTGTCCCCTGCAAGGTAGTTGGAGTGGTACACAAGAGTGATAGGTTGGTAACTAGCACCAGGCCCGGTTACGCAGAAACATTCCAACAAGGAGATAGCGAAGGTGCTGTTCTAGGAATCGCACTAGAAGACAATCTCCAAGATTCTGGAATGATAGAAATCAAAGTTTAAACAGCGAACGGAAAATCTATAGCAGGTTGAGGATCGTAATCCTCTAGAGAAATGTCATCCATCGTAAACTTATCGATATCCCATATATCTGGATTTAATAATAATCTAGGAATCTCTCCTGGGGTCCTCTTGAGTTGTTCTTTAACACCTGCGACTTGATTTTGGTAGATATGAGCATCGCCAAAACTTATAATTAAATCTCCCACTGATAGTTTGCAGACTTTTGCTATCATATGTGTAAGTAAGGCATAACTAGCAATATTAAAAGGCACCCCTAGTGGAAAATCGGCACTCCGCTGATACATATGGCAACTTAATTTTTTATCTGTACTTACATAAAACTGGAACATCGCATGGCATGGAGGCAATGCCATTAGTTCTAATTCTCCGGGATTCCAGGCACTGACAATATGCCTACGACCATAAGGATCTTCTTTGATACTCTTGATAACGTCGGCTATTTGATCAACCGGATGTAGAACGACGGTTTTTATTCCTACTACTGGTTTTCTCCAACTACGCCATTGTACTCCGTAAATACGACCTAGGTCGCTTGCGTGCCTTTGTACTCTTTTGTTTTTCCAATATTCTGCTTCAACATTGTCACTCCAGATAGTTCTTTTATCTGAATACATATCTCCATGTAGGATTTGTTTTAATCTGCGTTCATCGCTACTACCGTCTAAGAACCAGAGGAGTTCGCTTACTACAGCCTTCCATGCTAACTTTTTAGTAGTTAACGCAGGAAAACCTTTTGAAAGATCAAAACGCATCTGTAATCCAAACTTACTTATAGTGCCTATGCCCGTCCTATCCGGCCTATGCTCACCTGTGGTTAAAATATCTTTTAGTGTGTCTAAATATATTTGTTCTGGATGTGTCATTATTATCTCTTTCTTTAAAACGAATAAAGGCATCAGAACCCTAATGCCTTTAATCTTATCTACTAATCCAATCATTCAGTTGTTTCAGCAACTGTCTTAGCCTTTTTACTTTTAGGAGGATCTAGTAGATCTGCCTCCTTACGTAGTTGTGCCGCTTCTTTATAAAGAGCATCGGCTTTACTACGTAGTTGTGTTGCTGTCATTGGAGTTGGATCGATCTCGATAGCTTTGGCCTTTTCTTCAGCTACGATTTCTTTCTGTGTTTTCTTAGGAGTTTGTGAACCATCAGTTACTGCTAGATCTTCTATGTTAACACCTTTTTGTTGTGCGATGATTTCATTTAGTTGATCTAACGATATCTGTGTTTGGCTATCAGGAGTCATGAATACTGTGTTAGTTGGAACCTTTTTCAAGTGTCCATTAGTATGTAGATAGCTCAACATAACGGTACCGTCAGCGAAACGACGTGTAGCTAAAATCTCAGCCAACTCGTTTGCCTGTTGTGCGGCCTCACTTTCAATCGCAGTCATGAGGAAATCATGATAACTATCTCCTAAACCTTGTATACCTACTACCAAGGCATGGAGCGGGTCACCAGGTAATGTCCTATAAGCGACTGCAACTCTTGCTGAGTTGTTCTTCATTTTGCCAACGTGTTTCATAACTTCTCCTTAGGCTGCTGGTTGTTGTTCAGCAGGTTGTTGTTGCGGCGCTACAGCCTCTAAGAATTTACTTAGTTTATTATACTGTGCTCCTATTGCCTCCATCTCGGCTGCCTTGAATGCGCCACGGCTAGCGGCTACATCAAAAATAGCTTTGAGATTTTGCAAATCAATAATAGTCAACTCTGGTTGAGCAGGTTGCTGTGGTGCTTGTTCTTGTACTTGTTCGTCTGCCATTTCATTTCCTTATTTTTCTAAATGTGGGCATCCTAAAAGGAACATGGTGGTTTCTTTTGGATCTTCTATTCCCAATTCGATAACTTCTATTAGTTTATTTTGATCATCTACTTTCTGTTTCTTTTTAATACAATATCTACTGTCTAAGTTATTATAGATCCAGTAATCTATTTCATCAAAATTAACATTCTTAATAGTTAATTGTTCAAAATGAGGAGGAACGTGCTGGAGTTTTCTAAGGCCCAGCACATTCAACGGATTAACCTTTCCTCTAACTAAAGCCATTATCTACCTACTTTATTTATAATGTGCGGTCTGGCCGAAGGGTGCGATTATGGTTTCGTTTCCGTGGACGATAAACAGACTTTCACAGTAGTTTTCATCACCCCAGCTACCACATGGATATCCGTCCGTAAACATAATAAAGCGTTTTGGCTCTATACCTTGTTCTTTCATAAACGTGTAGTTTACGTCAAAATCAGTACCGCCTCCGCCCATACACTCGTATTCTAAGATCTCATCGGCGATATCGCCGGTAAATCTTTTGTATCCATACACTTCTGTATCAAATGTCCAAAGATCAAGTTTAAAATCTACATATTCGTCCATTATACCTTTAACTTCGCTCAGGAAGTCTTTAGCCATAGCATCGCTGATACTACCCGACATATCGATAGCTACTGATACATCAATAGTCTCTTCGTTCATCATTCCTGGTAAAACTGCACCGCTGTGCATACTCTTACGATTTGGACGGCTGAAACTGAAGTTACTTTTTAGTATGCTTTGGATATTCATACGCAACATCTGTCTCCAGTCCATCTTGGGTTCTGTAAAGTCAGAAATCAATCTTGCTACACCTGCTGGCACCCTGCCGGCACCTGCTGCCTGTGCGGCCGCAACCATCGCCTCCTTGATCTCGTCTCGAATAGCTTTCTTTTCCTCAGCGGTTAAGCGCGGACGACCTTTGTTGTTTCCTTCTTTATCCCCATCGCTGTTGCTATCTCCATCATCATCTCCTTCGCCGTCTAAGTGTTCATCTAATAGTTCACCTAGATCGTTAATATCGATCTTGATAGCATTCTCTTCTAGGTGTTCATATATCTGTTCGTAACTCCATCCGCGATATTTGTTATCTTGAAAGATCTTGATGAAACTAGGCACTACGCCGATGCGTTCATCTACTAAGATTTGATTGGCGGCATAGTCTGCGGCGATATTTGATATTTGGGGATCACGTCCATTTCGACGTCCCATATGATCAAATACATTATGTAATACTTCGTGTGCGAACGCAAATTCTGTTTCTTTAGGCTTCAGTTGATCTACAAAATCGTTACTGTAATAAAAGTTCCGACCGTCTGTTGCTAGAGTCTGGCACCATTCGCTAGCATCGATTAACTTCATACGTGTTGCTAGGTTACCAAAGAAAGGATGGCGCAACAATAATCCAATACGAGCTTGAACTAGTTTTTCTACGATCTTGCTTTTCTCAGCTTCGCTAAATTCTTTGCGAGGTTTTGCTTTCTTAGACTTTTCTTGTTTCATTACTTTAGAACTAGTAGCCATACATATTCCTTTCAACAATATATTATTATATACTCAAATACACAAAAGATCAAGTAAAAAAGGCCCCTAAGGGCCAGTTTTTAGGATTCCATCGCTTGGATAATGTATTTTCCGTATTTGTCATGGAACTTATCAAAGTATTTGAGTTTACTAGCATCAAACGGCAGTTGATAGTTAGTAAGTGCTACCTTAGCACCCATAACAACTAACTCAGTTGGGAAATTATCCATCATAAACTTGAAGAAGTTGTCGGCCTTACTATCCCAGTTCTTGTCTTTCTTTTGATCAGCGGATTGGAGCTCGTAGCACATACTGATTGTCAAAGAATACATAGCTGAGATCTCTTTGATCTCAAACTTAGAAACTTTACCATCTAAGATATCTTCTGGCTTAGGCATCTGTTTAGCTACCTTGCGGTGCGCCATAAACTTAACAGCTAGACCTTCACCGATAGCTCCTGATACTAAATCAGTCAATGTGCCTTCTTCTAGATCGTCATCATGTAATAGGTTACTTACAAAACTCCAGCTACGTGGAGTAGCGAAGGCACGTGAGCTAGAACGTGGATCGAAATCATAAAGATCATTTTTAGCGAATGATACATAACCGACTACTTGCTCATGTACCTTGTTCATAACTGCCCATTCTAACCAGTCATCGAAGTTACGCTCGAGTTCGATATGGACGAAACGGTTAGCCAACGGTGCTGGCATACGATATGTAACACCTTTATCAGTCTCTCTGTTACCTGCGGCAACGATTGAAACACCTTCTGGCAATACATAGGTACCTACACGGCGATTCAGCACCAACTGATAAGCGGCAGCCTGTGTAGCAGGAGCGGCTGAATTAAGTTCGTCTAAAAATAAAATAGCTGTGCTATCTTTATCTGTTGGAAGCTCTGATGGAGGAGCCCAAGTCATAGTACCAGCATCACTATTATAGTAAGGAATACCTTTAATATCTGTAGGCTCCCAGAGTGATAAACGGACATCGATAACATCACGGCCTTGTTCAATGCCGATCTGCTTAACGATATCAGATTTTCCAATACCTGGAGGGCCCCACATGAATAGCGGTTGTTTGATTTTTACAGCTTTACGGATGCTTTTTTTAGCATCGTTTGGACCTACTGTGCGGTTACCGGACATTTCCTTAGCCATATGTTACCTTTCTAGTTAAAAAACAATAATCTGTCGCAATAGTATTATTATACAGGTATTCTAGCTATCTGTCAAAAAATGAAATGATTAACTGTTGTTTTTACGCAACGACTCTTTGGCTTTTATATATTTCCAAATATCACCTTCGTAAAGTATAAGTTCTACCGCAGGTTTTTCTTTGAATAGTATTATAGATGTTGCGTTTAGATAAAACGGACAATCTAGATATTTGTCTATATTCAATATAAATCCAGATTCGTAGGATAGAGGAAGATTAGAAGGATATTTGATCTCATAGGATTTTATCTGTAATCCTTCTTTCAACATATGTAGTCCGGCGTCAGTTAATCGATAACCTCTGTTATCATCTTTATTCCGAGGATTCATCCACCAAAGTCTATGATGTTTGCGTATGCTCTTACCATCTGTTTCTAAATCGAGCTCTTTCAAAAACTTCTTGGTCATTGCTCGTTTACTGATCATCTATAATTTCTCGCCTGTTGTTAACTTATATACGCTGAACTCTGTAGAGTTGAATATTTTATTCAATTTTTCGGCTAGATTGATAGCATGGCCGCTATTTGAGAATGATACTTTTTTGTATTTAGGTCCTATCTGCTGTGCGATAAGACTAGTAGTCTTGAGATTAACGGGTTTATCTTGATAAAACACCGCCCAGATGGCCTCAGCTTCCAATACCTGTTCAGTTTTGTAAGTTTTTTTGTTGGTTAATTCTAATAGTACAGTTGGCTTGGGCCTTGACATGATCAGCGAATCTCCAGATTTACGCTGATATTTATCCTAAATTTTAGAACCCGCCCCCGTCCATCTTAACTTGTATAGGACCTGTATCCGTATTTTGTGATGCTATTTGATCTAATTCACCTGCTAATCTCGTCATCACTATACTTAAACTATCAGAAAGCGATTGTACATCTTTTATAGGTAATGTAAGAGATTGTTTATTGCCTTTTATTGCTATCCTAGCAGAATTAAGGAAATCTTCTATAGGTAAAGTGTTTAATGGCTTCATTGTTTGCTCATGGTGTTTAGTACAGATCTCATTTCGGTTTCTGTCTTATAAGGTCCTCGATAAGCATATCTTTCTAGAGTTATGAGTTTCGGACAGAAACTCTTTACCCATCCCTTCCGGAACTGTATCACATAATAACCTGCACAATATAGGCTCTTGCTTTTACCGCTTTTGGCATAAATTGGTAGTTTCTTAACTATGTTATAAACTGGATTATGGGGTCTACTAGCAGTAGGATAGTCGTACACACTAAGATCTGGTGATTTCTTTACAGAAGTTTTTTGTATCTTACTAAGACCTTCTTCAAACAATGCTACTCCGAATCTCATTTCAATTTCTTTAAGATCTTTGATATCGATTTTAGATCCTTGTCTATAGAAGCTAAATCCTTTTTTCTCTTTGTTTATGGTTCCTAGTTTGATGCCGTCATCTTCTACTATCCAACTTTTATTTGGTATTACTACCTTGGCTATCGCGTTCATTGCTTGTACCTCGCATTTAATGGCTCTGCATAACTTTGTACCTGTTCGCTAATACGTTGTAAATCATATTCGCTACATAGTTTGAGTAACCTAACTCCTACCTGACTAACATTCTTGTCGCACTGTATAGCAGTATCTATCGTATCTTGTATTAACAGTTTAATATCTGCAGGTTGTGCTGTCAAATCGCACAATGTCACGTTACGATTGTAATCATCTAACACACGATGCTCTACACCCTCATGGTCAGTCCAGCGTTGTAACATTAGATTATTCCAGTTGTATCCTTTGGAATTTCTATCAGCGAACGCTTCACGGAGACCAACTTTATTCTTTGTGCCTTTCTCACGAACTCCCGGATAAGCACTAAAGACATTGTCGGAGGTATCCCCACGCATACACTTCTCAAATAACAGCCAGGTTGGATCCGGTGGGGCTTTGACTTGTTTAGTTTTTTTATCAACGACAGGCTTGCCTTTGGCATCGAAATATCCTTCATGTGTAGTCGTTATCTCCATAACTCCATTATATTGCTTGACATTGGGTGCTATCAACTGTGCGTAATCTCCGTCAGTTGATATAATAACATGATCATCATTTGGATGACTCTGTATAAATCCTGCTATCAGATCATCGGCTTCTAGTCGTTCATTCTGCAACACAGTACAGTTAGTCCTTTCTTTGACAAACATAGTAAATTCGTCGAACGTTTCCCAGAATAGTTTTTCTTCTTCAGCTTCTCTAGGACTATGCGCGGCACGTGCTTCTGTACGCTGTCTTTTATAAGGAGCATAGAAATCTTTACGCCATGAACGACCTTCTAAACAGAATACTACATGATGACCTTTGAAATCACGCCAGGCCTTACGGATCCCATTTAGAGTAATATGGAATGCCATTCCGACTTTTTCGCTTGTGTCACCTCGGATAGCATGTCTAGCACGGAAAAAGGTATTGGCTGTATCAACGAGTATATATGTCATATAAATGGATTGAATGATTGAGTATGTCCTATGATTCTTTCTTTCGTTTGAAATCTCATAAACATAATATCTAACTGTATCAATATATTATCACAATGATGTTTATTGAACACATCGATAGGAACAAATCCTATCTTCTTGAAATAATCAATGTAATCCTGTATATTGGGCGCATTACTATTATAACACAAAATAGGTAGTTCTGTATAGATCAAATCCACTTGATCTATAAATGATTTTGAACCTTCCAATATATCCAATTCGCTTCCTTGCGTATCCAGTTTTATAAATTCTGGAATGGGCAAGTTGTAATTTTTAACTATGTCATCTAGTGTATGGCAGGGCAATCTTATGCTATTTTGATTTTGATAATATACTGTATTTTCTTTATAGTAACTATCGCCCGTATTAGAACCGTTATAAAAATCTACATGTGTTCTTCCGGGATTGCTTAACAGCATATTAAAACTTCTAAACCCGCTTTCTTTAAGGTCTTTGGCATATGTAGGATTAGCCTCAAACAAAATAAATTGGCTATTAGGACATACTGTTTTAGTATCTAAACTCCATCTGCCTTGATGAGCCCCTACATCATATACTGTATCTATCCTAAGACCTAACTTTTGTATATTTTTAAGAAAATCTTTCATCAGCTATTTTCCGACCTTCCGTCTTCTCTTAACGCCCTTTGTACAAATCCTGATCCTCTGTTCTGCATATCTATCTCGGATTCAGATCCGATGTTTCTACAGAGATCTTGGAACCATTTATCAACTACTTCTTCTTCTGTATTTCCGATGTAACCTTGAGATCTTAACTGTAGTACAAAATATTCATTCCAATCAAGCTCAAAGAATCCATTACGTATATTTTCTGGATTGACCTGTGTGTCTAATACGGCTACCCAAGGTTGCTTTTTTTCTGTAGCTTCTTTCTTAGACATTTTTTTAGATTCGCTAGGTTTTGAATATTTCCTAGCTTCCTGCCAGTCTCTCCATTTTTTCTTAATGTTATTAATAAAACCAAACATTAGGTACCCCATTCATTTTTAAATAATGGCACTTGTAGTCTATCGGAATATCTCCATCCTTTTCGCATGGCCATTTCTGCTACTGCCCGATTATTAAGACTATATACCTGCTCAACGCCACCTATGGGCATGATATAAACAGGACCTTTAAATCCTGCCGCACGGTATTCTTCTACAGCTCGTTCGGCATCTTTAAGATCATCTTCGGTTGATACAACAAACTTTAGGTATGCGTAACCGATATCTTCATAACTGCATACTACTTCTGGTTTAATAGCATCTTTCCATGGTTCGCCTGAACAGGGAAGTTTAGCACTGATACTAAATGTCAATGCGTTACGACCCCTATCTTTATTTCCTAAAGTCCAGTTTAACAAATACTGCCTAAAATCTTTTGTCAACCGCATCGTTCCGTTAGTTTCAAATGTGATCTCTTTCAATCCTGCCATCTTAGGATGGTCGAGCAAATCTGGATAACATTTCTGCCATCCTAATAAAGGCTCGCCTCCTGTGATAACTAAGTGTTCTTCTTGCCATTCATTATGTGGCAAAATCTCTGCAATCCTCTCTGCGATGGCATCTGATGTAAGCATTGGACTAAGTTCTTTAAAACTAGGATGCCAACTTGCGTAGCTA